>JGI20214J51088_10000235_pt1 | contig 40322 bp, 22 predicted proteins | sample WetSurMetagenome_FD_51088 | JGI IMG/M metagenome (IMG submission 51088) | reverse complement strand
CCATCACCTGTAAGATCCTCATAGAAGAAGTAGCCAGTTGGGTCATCGTAATATGCACCATAACCGCCTCCATATTCTTTCTGAATCTGTGGGCAGGTTGACTTGTCAATTTTGCTGAAAGTGACACCGGCATTAACTGTAACACCAATACCTTTTCTTACTGTCCCTTTTTTGGTTGTTATCATAATAACACCGTTTGCGGCACGTGAACCATAAAGTGCAGAAGCTGCAGCACCCTTAAGAACTGACATTGATTCAATATCGTCAGGGTTTATGTCTGAAGCAGCATTTCCATAGTCATATCCACCACCGCCATCAACCATTGTTGCTGTATTGGCAACACTGTTATCGATAGGTACACCATCAACAACAAACAAAGCCTGGTTGTTATTTAAAAGAGATTTGACGCCCCTGATAAGGATGTTTGCTGAACCACCCATGGTACTTGCTGGTTTCACAGAAAGACCAGCTACTTTACCTGAGAGGGAGTTTACAAAGTTAGATTCGCGTGTTTTGCTTATGTTATCACCATTGACTTCCTGGACCGCATAACCCAGAGATTTTTTGTCGCGGGAAATACCAAGAGCAGTGACAACTATCTCATCAAGTCCCTTTGTCTCCATAGCCATTGCTACGTTGATCGTGGTCCTGCCATTAATAGTCTCGGTAACAGGGGCCATACCAACAAAATTGAAGGTAAGCTCTGTTGCATTGGCAGGGACATTGATGGAATACTTCCCATCGTTATCGGTTAGAGTACCGATAGTTGTGCCTTTTACTGTTACAGCAACGCTGGGGATTGGTAGCCCATCGTCGGATGAAGTAACAGTACCTTTAATTGTAACAGTCTGCGCCATCAAAGCCGAAAAGCCCGAAAACACAAACAGTACAAGTAGCAGTTTTAGTCTGTTCATAGATTAGAGTTTTAGTTTAACAAAAAAGAAAAAAGGGTAAAAGAACTAGTATAGAACTAATTTTAATACTTTCAAATTCGTCTGTCCTCAATACTAAAAATGAATAACAACTCCACCGCCCCATTTCCAATGCATCCAATTTAAACATTTTTAACATAAAATCATCTTTTAAAAAGAAAAATTGAATAATTATTCGCAATTATTAGTCTCCCCATATTCCTGAATTAACCTGTCAGAATTAACTCAATAATTAAAAACCCTGTTTCTGTTTAATAAAAGAAATATTACTTTTCAGTTTTAACAAATATTTATCTTAAACCGATAGTTTTAATTAAATCACCCTAAAGGATCGGATGTAAAAATAGCAATTTATTAACTTTTTCATGAGGTTTTGCATATCTTTTTTACTATTTATGGCATTTACCCTACATTTAGAGCTCTTATACAGGCATTTATTTAATAGTTATAATAAATAGCCATAGAAGGATGATAAAGAAAAAAAATCAAAACTTTAAAATGGTTAAGGAGACTACAGGCGCCCGGCCTCAATTTCACAGATTATCTGTTCAATCAGGTAGTCTTCGCCTTCGGCATCATATGTGCTTTTCAGGTTAGTGCCGAAGATTCTGGCTATTCCCTGCCAGAATTTTGCTGAGAAATCGCCTCTGTATTCTGATATAAGACTGAAGGAGGTTGATTGTGTCTCCCTGTCAATAAGCTTTATCAGTATCTTTGCCTGGCTGATGGAGAAATTGCTGAGATCTCCCTCATACTTCTTAAAAACATCCTTTTCATACTTACGCAGAAACTCTTTCCTATCCCTATCGTTAGGCATATCACCAAGCATGTCATTCACCCTGACCATTTCTTTTCTGACAATTAAAGCATATGGGTATGCCTTTTTTACATTGTAGACCAGCCTCTGGTATTTATGATAGTCAAATCTGTTTTTACGCGTGGGATGAGCATATACTCTTATCTCATGCATCTCTACCTGAGGGTAGGTCTGACCATCATAGGTTGCAGTTTTTAAAACGAAGTACCTACCGCGTGTTGTGTCACTTGCAGGAACAATGTTCTGAGCCTTCAGCGAATAAAAACACGCAATCAGGAATAATATGACAAATGCCCTTTTCATAAGCAGGTTCAAAATTAATACATTGACACTAAAACCGTACCATTAATTAAAAAATAGCGTCTATCTAAGCTCAATATTATAATATTGCTAATTTTGACTTTTATGGCAAAGAACCCATCGATAGAGGAACTTGACGATGTAACAAAGTTCACCCGCGAGTTGAAACTCGCTTATGAAGACGTGGCTGTCTTTGTAATGAGTCATCTTAAAAACAGAACAGCTGCAATGATTGCATTCTGGGTCGTAACTGCCGGGTCAGTTATCCTTAATATTATCCTTTGGCTAAAAGCACTTAGGACTCCGATACATCATTCGATGATCACCGGGACAGTACTGGGATTTATTCTTATTCCTGTTGCGCTTGCTCCGCTGCACGAAGCAATACATTATATATTCATGAGGATATCAGGTGCAAGGGATATAAGGCTGGGCATGGATCTCAGACAGGGGATAATATACCTGTCGGCTCACAAACATGTGATAGGAAAAAGATCGTTCAGGATTATTGCAACGTCTCCATTTATAATGGTTAACATACTTTTTGCTGCACTGATATTCCTTTCTGCTTCCATATGGCTGAAATGGGTGCTCTCTGCCGCTCTTCTCATGCACGCAACAATGTGCGTAGGCGATCTTGTACTCCTGGGATATATGGAAGAGTTTAAACCCCGCCCTGTATACACCTGGGATGATGTTGACGCAAAAGAAGCATATTTTTACGTCTCGCTGAACTAATGGCTGCTCCCGCAAATAATCCGGAATTATTTTTTATTATTTTACTACATTGTCTACATATATTATAAGGTATGAGCAAATTCACACATACATTTAAACTTTTCCCCAGAATGTTCTGGTATTCAAATATTATTGAGCTGTTTGAACGATGGGCATGGTACGGCTTTTACATGGCTTTTGCACTCTATCTCACCCTTTCAAAAGAGAGCGGGGCTCTTGGATTTTCACAGGTTGAAAAGGGAGCCATAATCGGGACAGGGTCAATGCTTCTTTATTTTCTGCCACTTTTAACCGGTGCCATTGCTGACAGGATCGGTTTCAGAAAGGTATTACTGATATCTTTTGCCGCTTATCTTGCCGGCTACTTTATGGTGGGTTACTTCAGTTCCTACCCGATGGTGTTCGCAGCATATATTTTTCTTGCCTTTGCGGGAGCAATGTTCAAGCCTGTCATTTCAGGTACTGTTGCAAAAATTACCACTGCGGAAACTGCCTCAGTCGGCTTTGGCATCTTTTACATGATGGTAAATGTGGGCGGTTTCATCGGACCATTCATCGCCGGCTTTCTTTATAAAGCAAGCTGGAATTATGTCTTTGCCATGTCAATGGGCGCAATTGCCATAAACTATATTTTTGTGCTGTTTGCGTATAAAGAACCAGGCCGACAGCCTTCAGAAAAAGGTTTTCTTGATAACATATCAATCGCATTCAAAAATATATGGATCACCCTGGTTGACTGGAAATATGTCCTGTTCCTGGTGATAATGAGCATCTACTGGGCTGCGTATAATCAGTTATATTATTCTTTTCCGGTTTTTATTGACGCATGGGTGGATCTCGACAGGTTAAGCGCCTTCTTTCATCTCAAACCGGGAACAATAACCGCAGTAACAGTGTCAAGCTTTGACTCATTCTTTATAATATTATTCCAGTTATATATATCATATATCACAATGAAAATAAAACCGCTCACGTCTATAATGAGCGGAACAGCAGTGATTGGGCTCGGTCTCCTGCTGATGTTCACAACATTCAATCCATGGATCGTTATTTTCGGCATCCTGATATTTGGTATCGGTGAAATGGCTTCGTCACCAAAATGTCAGGAATATATTGGCCGTATAGCCCCTCCTGATAAAAAAGCCCTTTATATGGGAACCTATTTCCTGCCTGTGGGGTTTGGACATTTGATCGCCGGTTGGATCTCAGGTAAACCTTATGAGGTTATTGCCGACAAATATTTTTTACTCCAGAAAGCAGTCGCCGCTAAGGGTTTTAACATACAACCTGTATCTGACACTTTTACCCAGACACAGTACTTTGAAAAAGCACAACAGTTGTTTGGCATGAATTCGGCAACCCTTGACCACTACCTGTGGAACACCTATCACCCTTCAAATGTATGGATGCTATATTCAGGAATGGCTGTTGGAGCTGCCGTGTTGTTATTTGCATACGACAGGTTCATCATCGCAGGCAAAGAGCTTGATCACAGCAATTCAGTGAATAAGAAATAAAAAGTAGTTTTAATATCAAACCATGAAATCAAAAGCCCTTTTCTTTTTAGCGCTGCTGTTGTTAACAGCCTCTTACCAGGCTTCAGCACAGAGGCATGAAATGAGCATACCCGATATTCCGGGATACGTGACTCTGAAGTGTGATTTCCACACACATACTGTCTTTTCTGACGGCGAGGTATGGCCAACTCAACGCGTAATTGAAGCCTGGGAAGACGGCCTTGATGCAATAGCAATAACAGATCACATAGAATACCTGCCTCATAAAGATTTTATAAAGACGAATTACAACGCCGGGTGGGAAATATCACAGCAGACTGCTGAGAATCTGAACATTATCCTGGTTCATGGAGCTGAGATAACCCGCAAGATGCCTCCCGGACACCTGAATGCCTTATTTATTAAGGATGCAAATGAGCTCACTGATCCGGATCTTATGAAGACAGTAGAGGCTGCCGTTAAACAGGGTGCCTTTATCCAGTATAATCATCCGGGCTGGAAAGCACAGGAGCCTGATGGCATTCCAAAGCTTTACCCGTTGCACAAGGAGCTTATTGCCAAAGGATGGCTTAACGGTATTGAATATTATAACGACCAGGAATACTACCCGCTCGTGCTTGACATGTGCCGCGACAACAAGCTCACTGTGATGGGCAACAGCGATATCCATGGAGTGATAAGCGAAAACTATCCTTACCCCCAATACACCCACCGGCCTGTGACCCTTGTCTTTGCCAAAGACCGCTCTTCCGAATCGCTCCGGGAAGCCCTTTTTGCAGGCAGAACAGCTGTCTGGTATGGCGATGAAATAGCCGGCTTTAAAGAATATACCGAACCTCTTTTCTACGCTTCAATTGTTATTGACAGACCATTTAAAACCGATGAGAAGAACGTATGGTTTGAAATAAAGAATAATTCTGACATTCCTTTCTTCCTGGTTAATGGCGAAGATGGAGCGCCTAAAGAGATAGATATTCCTGCACACTCATCAACAGTCATAAAAGCCGGTAAACAATTTGAAGGAAAGGCGATGAAATATGATGTTAAAAACATCATTACAGGAAACGGGCAAATTTTGAATGTTTCTATCGCGGTTGAATCAAAATAAATATTTAATGTAGAATCGCCCAATTTGGTCGATTCTACAAACCAAATAATTGAATGTTTGTTGTTTTCAATTTTATGGTTTGGCCACCGGAATCATCCTGAACGAATATTCGTATTTATCCTTTAACAGGCAATATTCAGGATGAACGGTCGCACCCCATGAGTCATCGCCGCCCACACCCATCTGGCCAAAGTCTATATTCAGGTTAACAAAATCGCGCGGTTTAACGTCACAAATATGTTTGTTGACATTTTTGGCATCAGGGCGGTATTCTGACAGTTTCACTCCGGATTCAAAATCATCATGTACCTGATTCAGGGCTGCGAAACAGAAGAGTGGTTCGCCTTCAATTTTTAAACCTGCCCCTTCCCTGTCAGTAAGCACCAGCCAGCGGACATCACTCCTGTATCCGTTCTCCTGTGGCCTGACGTACGGAAAATACTGGTCCGGGACTGTGCTCTCATACAGCCCGACGAAGGCCGAAGTTTTTCTATCGGCATAACTCTCCTGAGGGCCTCGTCCATACCACTTAATATTACCATATTCAGGAGGCATCTGCATCTGCATACCAATCCGCGGTACCTCTTTCAGCGTTTTGTCTTTCTTTGTAAAGCTGTTTTTTACATTAACTGTTCCGTCACCCTCAATTGTGTAATCTGTTGAAAAAGAGGCAATCATTCTCCCATCGTTACCGGGTATCTCATAGTCAAATGACACAATTACATCTTTACCCTGTTGTTTAGCACCCGAAGATCGCACAACAGCCTTCTCCCCTGCTTTTTTCCAGTCGGCCAGGATTACAGGCATATCATTTCCATAATCATTATCCGTAGGTGGTCGCCAGAAATCGGGTTTCAATCCTGATCTGACCAGCTCTTTTTCTGCAAATTTGTATGAAACCAGCATACCCGATGCCATGTCAAATGTTACTGAGAAGTTATTGCCTGAAACAACAACAGAACTGCCATGCCTTGTCATGAGAGCGGTTTTTTTATCCTTTTCATCTGACGGCAGTGCTTTTTTACTGAAAGGCAGCAGTATCTGTTCAGATGCGTATATGCTCTTTTCAGGCACCAATCCCCACTTTTCAGGGCGAGAGACGTAAATATTAAGAAAATACTCTGTTCCCGGTTCCGGGACAATTGTCCCATAAGGAATCTTAAACTCTTTCTCTTCTCCGGGAGCAAGAACAGGGTTAATTATATTACCGAAAGCAATTGCTTTTCCGTCGGCGACCACCTCCCATGAGAGGTTAAAGGCGGAAAGGTCAGTAAAGTCGTACTTGTTTTTAATTAAGACTATTCCCTTTTTCAGGTCGACCGGTGAAATACCTACATACTGGTATACTTTTTTTACTTCCAGCAGGGCAGGATGAGGAGTGCGGTCAGGGGAGACCAGTCCGTTTATGCAAAAGTTGCCATCTGACGGGCATCCCAGCTCTCCAAAATCACCTCCGTAGGCCCAATAATCATCTCCTTCAGAATTTTTCACCAACAAGCCCTGGTCAACCCAGTCCCAGATAAAACCTCCCTGTAAAATGGGATACTTTTCAATGATGTTCCAGTAATCATGCAGGTTACCGGTACTGTTACCCATTGAATGAGCATACTCACACATAATAAGTGGTCTGTCGCTTTTCGGGTCCCTGGCATATTTCTCAAGATAATTTATGCCTGCATACATCGGGCACCATATGTCAGTGTGACGTTCGGGTGTATTGGTAAGCTTCTCTGCTCTCTCATATTGAACCGGCCGGGTGTTATCCTTTGATTTTATCCATCGGTACGTTGCCAGCATATTATGTCCGTCACCCGCTTCATTTCCGAGAGACCATATTACCACACAGGGGTGATTCTTGTCGCGCTCAACAAGCCTCTGCGTGCGGAACATGTGCTGTGGCAGCCACTCTGGCTTGTCAGCCAGTGTCACATCCTTGTCGTAACCTATGCCATGCGATTCGATATCAGCCTCGTCAATAACATAAAACCCATACAGGTCACACAGGTAATAAAACATCTCAGATTTGGGATAATGTGATGTTCTTATTGCATTGATATTATGCTCTTTCATCAGTTTCAAATCCCTGATTATATTTGCCGAGTCAATTGTATGGCCTGTTACCTGGTCATGTTCATGAGCATTTACTCCTTTAAGGCGAATTGGTTTGCCGTTAAACAGGTATCTGCCACCTTTTACCTCGGAAGTACGAAATCCGATCCTGCTGCTGACAGCTTCGACAGATTTTCCCTCAGCATCCGATAGTGATATTACAAGAGTATACAGGTATGGAGACTCGGCTGACCAGGGTTTTATGTTCTTAATGTCTCCGATGATCGATAAACCTGTGCTGTCTGCATTTCCGACATCACACGACTGGCTGAAAACCTTTACAGTGTCGTCATAAATAACCGCCGCAATCTTCAGGTTCTTTTTCCCGGTTTCTTTATTTGTGAGGCTTACATTCAGGTCGAGATGGCCATCACGGTAGTTATTGGTCAGGGTAGCCTTTGAAAAATAATCTCTTATATGTGATTTATCCCTGGCCTGCAGCCATACTGACCGCTGTATACCACTCAGTCTCCAGAAATCCTGATCTTCCAGATAACTCCCGTCACACCATCTGAAAACCTCCACAGCTATGTTATTCTTTCCTTTTTTAAGCAGTGCTGTTATATTAAACTCGGCAGGTGACTTTGAATCTTCACTGTAACCGGCCAGTTCACCGTTTATCCATACGTAAAAAGCCGCACTTACACCATCAAAAGTGAGGAAAACCTGCTTGCCATCCCACCTCTCAGGGATATCAAATGATCTTTTATATGAAGCAACAGGGTTGTTTGAATGGTCAATATAAGGAGGGTTCATTTTAAACGGATAACCATTATTTACATAATACGGAACACCGTAACCGGCGCATTCCAGGGTTGAAGGTACCTTTATATCTGCCCAACCACGGGTATCATAATCATCCTTAAAAAACCAATAAGGTCTCTCTCCCGGTGTCTTAACCCAATTTATCTTCCACACACCGTCAAGGCTCATCACATTGGGTGATTTACGGTATCCTGCTGTCATGGATGTTTTAGCCTCAGGGAAGCTCACCATGGACGCATGAGGATACTCTGCATTGATTGTATTTACTGCAGGATTCTCCCAGTCAGGAATGCTTTTTTCCTGCCAGGCTACATTGCTGTAATCCCTATACCCCGAACAAGACCATAGTGTGCTGAATGACAACAGCATGACAACATAATGCATTTTCATCACAGTGTATTTTAATTACCAACTTTAAAATTAAGCATAAATTGTTCCTGAAGGCTCATTTTGAATTCTCAAGGTCCTCCGGATGGTTAATATTTGTAAAAGGATCCGTGCCAGGCAGAGGCAGTGCAACGTCAAAGAATTTCAGACTTGTCCGGTAATAAAAGCGTCTGACAGCGTTCCCCTCTTCTTTTTCAAGGTATTCAGTCAGCAGTGAAGAGACACGCTTGCTTATGATTGCATGAAGGGGCTCGATATCGTTGCCCAGGCGCGGAACAAGGATGTCGCAGGGATCAGCGATCATGTATGCTATCTGATTACATATCAGTTCAGATGACAGCCATGGCATGTCTCCTGCGAACACAAATAAATATGGTGCTTTTGAAGCACTCAATGCTGACTCTATTCCGGCCAGGGGACCTCTGCCTGGGAACCTGTCACTGACAAAAGTGATATTCTTATCAGACAGGCCGTCAACCTCTTTGCCAGAGATGATTATCTCAGTGAAAAGGGGTCTTATAACATTCAGTGTTCTTGAGATTATTGTCTGGCCTTCAATCTCTATCAGTTGTTTATCTATGCCTCCCATACGGCTTCCGCTGCCGCCGGTAAGTATCACTGCCGCAAAATCACTAAAAGGAGGCATAGACGTACTTTATCAGTTTCTAAAACAACCCGGTAATATGCCCGTTGTTGTCAATATCTATCTTTTCTGCCGAAGGTAATGAAGGCAACCCCGGCATTCTCATTATTGAACCGGCGATGGGCACTATAAAGCCTGCACCTGACGACAGTTCTACCTTTCTTATTCTGATAGTAAAGTCACGAGGACGGTTTCTCAGTGACTGATCATCTGAAAGGGACTTTTGTGTTTTTGCAATACACACTGCAAGATTACCCAGGCCAAGTTCCCCGATCTTCTTCAGCTGTTCTTTTGCTTCAATGGTATACTCAATATTTTTTGCGCCGTACATCAATGTGGCGATGGTCTCAATTTTCTTTTCCACAGGCCAGCTGAGTTCATACAGTGGTTTGAAGCAGTCAGTGCAGGCGTCAGCTGATTCAATAACGGCATTTGCAAGCTCGGTGGCACCTTTGCCTCCTTCAGCCCAAGCGTTATTAACGGCTACCCGTACATTATGTTTCACACAATAATTCCTGAGCAGGTCAATCTCGGCATCGGTGTCAGAGATGAAGCGGTTGACAGCAATAACAGGCCTGAAACCAAAATAATGCATGTTCTCAATGTGCTTATCGAGATTTTCGAATCCTCTCTGCAATGCTTCAGTATTCTCAGTACTCAGATCAGCCAGTTTCACTCCTCCATGATATTTCAACGCCCGTATGGTTGCAACAATGACCACTGCATTGGTTCTGAGGTGACCTACCTGTGATTTTATGTTAAAGAATTTCTCAGCTCCCAGTTCACTGGCAAAACCGGCTTCAGTTACAACATAATCACTTAATGAAAGGCCCATTTTAGTAGCCAGTATTGAGTTTGTTCCCTGTGCAATATTTGCAAACGGTCCGCCATGAATTATTGCCGGGGTTCCCTCAAGTGTCTGAACAAGATTAGGTTTAATTGCATCTTTAAGAAGGGTAGCCATTGCACCCTGGGCTTTCAGATCGCGGGCAAAGACAGGCTTACCTTTAAATGTATAACCCACAAAAATATTTCCCAGCCTGTTTTTAAGATCATCAATACTTGTTGAAAGGCAAAGAGTTGCCATAACCTCAGAGGCAGCTGTGATATCAAACCCGGTCTCACGGGGAACACCCTGGGTGGTGCCTCCCAGTCCTATTATAATATCGCGCAGGGATCTGTCATTCATGTCCATTACCCTTTTCCAGGCTATAGTACGCGGATCTATTCCCAATCCGCCATCAGGCAACTGAATATTATTGTCAATCATTGCCGACAGAAGGTTATGGGCTTTTTCTACGGCCGAAAGGTCTCCGGTAAAATGGAGATTTATATCCTCCATCGGGATAACCTGTGAATAGCCGCCACCTGCAGCACCACCCTTGATACCGAATACCGGGCCCAGCGATGGTTCCCTGAGAACAACGGTGGTCTTCTTACCAAGCAGGTTCATTGCCTGCGCAAGACCGATAGATGTGGTGGTCTTCCCCTCCCCGGCAGGTGTCGGAGTGATTGCAGTAACAAGGATAAGCTTTGATTTTAAGACGTTCTCTTCGTTAATGAGTGATAATGGAAGCTTGGCTTTGTATTTTCCGTATAATTCCAGATCATCTTCTTTTATCCCGAGTTTTTTTGCCATTTCGGTCACCGGCAATATTGCTGCACTTTGTGCAATATCGATATCTGTTTTCATTAATTAAAGTGATTAATAACCAGATGTATTTCTTTTAATTATATTAAAATAGATTTAAATCTTAAATAATATCTTCAAAATTATTTCTTTTTTCCATTCTTATACGCCATCCCTGAGGATATCCGTTGTTGGCTCTTTTGCCAAGATGGTTAATAAAACCCAGAGGGACATTACGATAACATATGAGTATACGTCCGGGTTCAGCTTCCCGTGGTAAAAAGTCAGCCATTCTCAGGTAATCCACCGCCTCATCCCATGTTGCATTATATACCGGCCATTTTTCAATATCTATATTTGTTGACATTGCAAGGTCATGTGAAGGGATGAATTTACCATGAATAATTTCACCAAGCATTGTTCCTGCTTTAATAATATTCAATGCCGAGGCAAGGGTCTCATAATCCTTTAATCCGCATGCTGCGGCAATTGCCCTGTTACCTGACAGAAAAATATTTTCGTTATTGCCTGTCAACATATTTTTTATCTGGGGATCTACCCTGGCAGAATGGTTTTTACCACGTTTAGCGCCTGCATAACTGAACTCTCCTCCTTCATTTTTCTTTAACACTGAAAGGAAGAATCCTTCGCCCCTGACTTTCCCCGGGTAAAAGGCGTAAGAAATAATGCCATTGTTTTCTAATGTTGTGATGCCATCAAATCGCGAAATATCAAGCTGAACAGATCCGGCTTTGTTATTTTCAATCAGCCATTCAATATTCTGTTCATTTTCAGCAGGGTTGAATGTACATGTGCTGTATATAATAATACCATTATTTTTAAGTGCAGGCCATACATCCATCAAAATCCTGCGTTGTCTCTCACAGCATAGTTGTGTGTTTGCCGGAGACCATTCCTCTCTTGCCGTTGCATCCCTGAACATGCCTTCTCCCGAGCAGGGTGCATCAATAATAACCATATCAAAGAAACCCGGCAGTGAGGCAAAAGCCGAGGGATCATTCTGTGTGACAATGGTATTTCCCATTCCCCACTTTGTAACGTTTTCGGCAAGTATCGCCGATCTGGTACGTATAACCTCATTTGCAACCATAAAGCTGCCCTCAGGTAACAACGATGATATATGAGTGCTTTTCCCGCCCGGGGCAGCACACAAATCAAGCACACGCACTGGATTGTCACACCCTGCTGTCTGTCTGAAAGCTTCACCGGTAAACATACCCGAAGCCTCCTGCGGATAATAAACCCCGGCATGATACAACGGATCAAGGGTGTAAAGGGGGCGTTGGGGCAGATAAAAACCGTTATTGTCCCATGGAACCCTGTCATTTAACAGCAAAGGCTCAGTCCACTTTTTATTGTTGATTCTTATGGAAACGGGGGCAGTAGTGTCAAGAGCCCGGATAAGACTTTCCGGATCAATGGATTTCTGCGTCTTTATTCTTTCTATGAATTCAATGGGGAGCATTATTTCTCTTTTCAGTGTAAAGATAAAAAAGGAGACTGTAAAACTGCAGTCTCCCTCCCATCTACTAACCTTCCAATCAAACCAAAACTATTCACTTTTTATCCAAACTATCGATGTGCCTGAGTTTTCCGGATCTTTTCTTACCTGGCGGTTATTTCTAAGGAAGTATGGTATTGCCACCATTTCTTTGCCATCAGACCACTTTCCTTCGAGGACTTCGGTACCGCCAAACAGATCATTTCTCCATTCAGGTATTATTTTTTCATTTCCGATCTTACCTTTGATATCAGGCTGATCAGCCTCCTCAACACAATATACCAGAGGGCCATAACGTAATGCTACTGATCCTCTGTCGGCAACAATATGATTGTCTGCCGTGACACGCTGAACCACCATAGGGATTTCAAAGTCGACCTTGTCTCCGGCCTTCCATTCCCTGGTTATTTCGGCATATCCGTTGTTCATCTTGATATTTTCCGGCGTGCCGTTTACAGAGAGATACTTAAGACCTTCCACAACCGGAACTGAAGTATATAATGTGCTTGTTCTGTGATCAGGGACCCTCACATAAAGAGTGAATTTCTTCGTTTCTTTTGGGTTGACAGTAATTGACACCTGGCCGCTCCACGGGTAGTTAGTTTTCTGTACCATCTGAACGTCAGTGCCTGCTACCTTTTCAATGTTAATTGTGCTTCCTATAAACAGGTTTACATATATGGCATCATCGCTCTTAACATAGGTCCAGGTAGGCACCATAAGCAATGTTCTTGGAATGTTGCCCACGCAGCACGGACATACATGCCATGGATACCTGGAGAAAGTCTGTGTAAGAGGATTGGTGTATGTAAAGTTCTTACCTTCCACATCAACTGAACCCAGAAGGGCATTGTACATAGTCTCCTCATACAGATCGGCATATTTTGCATCATGATATGCAAGATTCATTTTGTACTGGAAGAATATCATGCCACAGCTTGAGCATGACTCACAATATGCGTCATTACCAAGTGAGTAGTCGCCTCCAAAGCCCTCAGCCGATTCGCCGCTGCCAATTCCGCCGGTAACATAGTATTTTTTGTTTATAAGATTGTCCCACAATGACATAACTGCGCTTTCATAATCCACATCGCGTGTTTCAGCTGCTATATCCGCCATTCCGGAGTAGAGATACGATGCTCTTACGGCGTGGCCCACTGCCTCATATTGCTGTTGAACAGGGAGGTGAGTCTGATCATATTCACTTCCGTTTTTGCGGTTATCGAGTAAAAACTTTGCAAGCTTAATATAACTGTCGCCCCGGCCATTGCCTTCCATATCATTTACAAAACGACCGAAGCGCACAAGAGCCTGTTCCATCTCCTGATGGCCGTCGTACCATTCAATTTTGCCTGGTCCGATATTAGCCACCCAGCAGTCGGCCAGTTTTTTGGCAGCATTATACAGCCGCTTGTCGCTGCCGTTCGTCAGAGTATAATGGTTTATTGCTGATTCAATGAAATAACCGGCCACATAGCCTTCGTGGTTACCACGGCCTTCAGGAGACCAGCGATGATGCCATTTGGAAGTGTCGCGGAGTGTCCATGCTGTCTGCAGGTAGCCATCGGGCTCCTGTGCCGCCAGGATGATCGGGATCCATTTCTCAAGTGTCTTTTTCATCTTCTCCTGGGCAGCAATAATTTCTTTATCACCTTTCGGATCAACCATCAGTGCAATGCACATTGACTCAACAGTCTGATGAACCCAGGCATTTGAAAATACATATCCCTTATGAGGACCATGGTTCTCGCCATGGAGAGCTTTTCCGGCTTCAATAAAATTATCCAGTCCTCCCTGCCCTTCTTTCAGGTCAGTGCGTTCAATGTAATCAATGCAATGAGGTATCCAGTTAACTATCAGTGATTTTGCCTTGGCATTCCACAAAGGATTATCAATACTATACTGTTTTGTGTAAACAACATCAAGCCTTTCCTCAGCAGGTGGGTTACATACTTTTACCTTTAACTCTGATGATGAACTCAGTTTATCTGACTTTGCGGTAAGCTTCAGTACATAATCTCCCTGTTGGTCAAATGTTGCCGTGGTAACAAGCTTTTCCTTTTCAGCAAAGTTTACTTTTCCAGGTCCTGAAACCATTGACCATGTTGATTTATCGACTCCCTGAAGTGATCGTACCACACCTGACAGGTATGTTTTTCCTCCGGTCATCACATCGCGGTCCTCACCTGCAACCACGACAGGAACAACAGGCACATATTCGCCTGACTGATAAACAGCCCATTCAACAAATGAGACATATGACCTGGGAGCAACACTGACTTCAACTTTTAAGGAGGTCGTCTGTACCGGATCAAAAGTTGTTTCATTTGGCTTTCCCGCTTCAGTCCCTAACCCTTTTGGGTTTTTAACCTCCTCATAGTCTGTGCCGTTAAAGTATAATATCTTATAAGACTCAGGAGCTTTAACATGCTCTTTATCTCCCCAGAACCACAATGACACTTTGTTGGTTGTCACCGGTGTTTTCCAGGTATATGTTGCCCAGTTTTCGTTTTTGTTAAACCAGACACCAAAATTCCAGTTGTTGATTTTCTCTATATCAATAACAGAAACGCCGTCATTCAGGGCACCCATGAGGACTCCCTCATGACCTGCCTCGGACATAGTTGCGACGAGAGCAAGATTTACAGGATTGCTATCCTTAACCTGACGACTGTTGCCAGAGCTGCATCCGTCTAATAATGCAATAGTCAGCAGACATGCTAAAAAAATACTTGGATTTCTCATTGCTTGTTATCAGATATTAATGTTTGCTTTTATTCAGTGGGATTACAAAAATGCTTATGCTAACCGGTTTAATAACAAGTGTCTGGCCTCCGCCAACGCTTGCCGGACCGGCAACTTTTACGACAGGCTCCTGTCCTGGTTCATTTGTAGACATATCATCAACGGTTGTCACATTCCATTCTTCAACTGTTCCTGACATTTTGCCACCTGAAATTGAAACAGGAACCTTAATCTCACTGTATGTCGGGTTAACAACCGAAATGGTAAGTGTATCTTCTCCTGAGGTAAGGGTAGCTGCTATATCAAACGGGCGTGTCTCACCTGTTATTGCAACCGGTATTTTTCCAAAAACTTTCCTGTACAATTTCAGTACTACACCTGTTGCATCAAGGACAGCATCCGTAGTGTTTGTCTTGATTGCGCCAATAACATTCACAGTCTGGGCATAGTTTGCCATATATATAATATCCGTATTACGGGAGTACTCGTTAAGGCCTGCGGCTATACCCATTGCATCCCTGTAGAAATATCTTGTGCCCAGCTCTCCATAAATATGAGGACCATACCAGTAATTCCATTCATCCATACATATTCTGATGTCTTTGTCTTTCAGACCGGGAATTGAATCCCTGTATTGTCTGTGAGCATCAGCTTTTCTTTTTATTGCATCAGGGACCTGGCGTACATGAGTCATTAGTCCTCCACCATGCCAGTCCTGAACATAAAAATGTTCGCTCACATAATCCATATTATCTGCACAATTTGATAATATCATCTTATCCCAGTTTCCAACATCACCAACAGCAATAAGGCGGATGTCGGGCGATACAGACTTCATTGCTGCCGAGAATGCATTGTGCTTATCAACAAAACTCTGTGTTGACATATGACCCAGCTGCCAGTCGCCAAACATTTCATTACCCACTGACCACCATCTGACATGCCATGGATTCTCATGGCCGTTTTTGGTTCTGAGCTTACCCATAGGAGTTGTTGCATCTCCGTTCAGGTACTCAACTTCAGAGCGTGCCATTTCAACGCCTCCAAGGCCGGCGTTAACAGCAATATAAGGTTCTGTCTTTAACAGATCACAAAAACGCATGAATTCATGTATGCCAACATCATTTGGTTCAACTCCGCTCCAGGCAGGGTTTTTTCTGGGCGGTCTTTTATCTCTCTCTCCGATTCCGTCTCTCCAGTCATATCCGCTCACAAAATTACCTCCGGGCCACCTGTACACAGGAGCATTAAGCTCATGTAAAAGTGCCAGCACGTCAGCCCTGAATCCTTCAACATTATCTGAAGGCATAAGTGATATCGTTCCCACCCAAAGCTTACCCTTATTCACGGGTGCAATCTTTAATGTAACATCATTTGATTTTACAGGAACAGTAAAATCTATCGGATAAGATTTATATTCGTTTGTGAGGCCTGATATAACAGTTTTAACAGCATCATTTTCACCATCACCCCATGAGAGAGTAACACAGGCTGACATATCCCGTGCCGAAGCTTTTAATATGATATGACCTTTAACATCAATGCCCGGTCTGATACCCAAACCTTTTTGCAACAGTGTGGCAGACTGTCTTCCGTCACTAACAAGAACCGGAGTGTGCGATCCGACAAAAGGATCTCTTTCATCCATTTCAAAACTGCCACCTTCAACACTCCATGGAGAGTTTCTATCACCCGGGTTGTACCAGAACTTTCTGTCATTTACCATCTCTGACCAGATGCCTCCATAGATACACCTGCCCAGATGCTCAATAAACTGCCCGTAGATATAAACAGGCATAGGTTCATATTTCTTTGTCAGGTCAATGGTCACAGCTGTTTTTATCTTTTCTTCGGAGATCAGGGTGAATTTCATGTCATCAAACCAGACCCGACCCCGTGCCTTGCCGTCTATATTCAGCAGGCATTCCAAAACAGTACAGTCATTGCCACCTGTAGAAAATTCATAGGCCACGCGTGTCCATTCATTGTCACCTGTAAATCCTCTCGGTTCAACATTCAGCCCGCTGAGAACAAAACCTGACCCTCTTCCATTTTCAGGAACAATACCGCGTGTACGTATCCATCCTGTAAAAAGGTATTTTGACCATGGCTTCAGGAGAACTTTTGTTTGCCATAACCCATCGGCAAAGCCGTGGGCATCAATAAAAAGACTTTTGGTTCCCTCATGCGCAATGTTATCATAAAAATGAGTTGCACCCTTCATCCATGGATCAGTATGCCATCCTGTTACTTCTGATGACTCTACTATCTCAGCTGACGGATTATTTATCACACCCCAGTCAGGAGCCTTTATCTTACTCTTGTTTGTAACACATCCTGAAACGCACAAAATAATTACTGCTGACAGAGCCGTATTTAATCTCATATTCTGTGTTTTAATTTTTAAATGTATTTTTTACACTTTATTAATTTTTATAAAGATAAAAACATTTTTCAATTTGAAGATGTGTTGATTTGAAAATTTGAAGGTGTCTTAAGAATTACTTATTCCGGTTGTTCAACTGTTTTTCCGGTCAGTTTTATTCGTGAACTAACGACGCCTGTTGTTTTCGCATCAAGGTACCCTTCAAATCCGGGTTGTTTTCCTCCCACCGATATTGTAAACCACCCCGGTTCGATGACCCGTTTGCCATCGTTATTAATTAAAGAAAACTGGCGTGGTGACAACACAAAGTCAACTCTTTTTGTCTCTCCTGCTTTTAGATTTACACGTTTAAATCCTTCCAGTTGTCTTGCAGGGCGGGGAGTAGAAGCCTTTTCATCGGTCAGGTAAAGCTCTGCAACCTCATCGCCTGATACTTTACCCGTATTTGTTACGATCACACTCACCCGTACTGAGTCTCCCGTTGAGGCTTTTCCGGTCATAATAAGATCTGAATATGCAAATGTTGTGTAACTAAGGCCATAGCCAAACGGGTACAGAGGGGTACCTTTGAAGTACCTGTATGTTCTGCCTGTCATGTCGTAATTCTCAAATGCAGGGAGCTGTTCGGTTGATTTATAATATGTAACAGGCAATCGGCCAGCAGGGTTATAGTCGCCGAACAAAACGTCAGCAACAGCGTCACCGCCCTCCACACCGTTATAACCGGCAAGGATGACAGCTCCTGCTCTCTCCTGAGCCTGCATGGAGGCAACCGGGCCTCCGTTCATAAGAACCACAGTGACAGGTTTTCCGGTGTTAAGGATTGCCTCCAGCAGTTTTTCCTGATTAGCCGGCAGGTTAAGGCTTGTACGGTCGCCGCCTGAGAAGCCGTCTGTCTTTATAGTCATCTCTTCACCCTCGAGCCTTTGAGAAAGACCAAGAACGAGTACCACAACATCTGAAGCAGAAGCCGTTGCAACAGCATCATCCAGGAGGTTTTCCCGAGGTTGAGCCCAGAGCAGCCTCATATCGGCATCACCTGTCCAGTTACGATAGAAAATCTCAATTTTGTACTTCTCTCCGGCTTTCAGATCAACGGGTGTCTCCTGGTCATAAGCGTGATGTTCACCGTGGTACTTAAAGAGTTCTTTTCCTTCAAACAGCATCTGGTAGTCTGATGAGCCCCAGGCGCCGAGGATGTACTTCCCGGAGACAGGTGGCACAAGGTATGTTGTCCAGTGAATCCCAAAATCATTCACAGGCATCTCAGGTGAAGGCGAATTGTTGTCCCAGTAAAAGTCTATTTTGTCGTCTGTTCTTGTGAATACAGGAGCGCCGTTCATCTCCTTATTATTAAAATACTGGCCACTGACACCCTGTTTTCCCTCTTCAGTCATAAGATAGCAGGAAGGGATAACATGAAGGTTATGAATGCCGGGTGCAAGATCGGCGCCTTCGGCATAATTTACTTTTATTAAAGGGTCAGCTTTTTTTCTGATCCCGTCAAGAACAGTCACAGGGCATTTTGGAATTCCGTTATAATTTCCTATCAATGCCTCCCAGTTATCAGCGTCAGGGCCAATTACTGCGATTGATTTAATATTTCTGTTTAGCGGGAGGGTGTTATTTTCATTTTTAAGAAGCACCACTGATTCCTGTGCCGCTTTGCGTGCAAGAGATCTGTTATAGTCTGAGCAATTTGCAGAATACGGTATCTGAGAATATTCAACAAGTGAATCAGGGTCGAACATTCCAAGCCTGAAACGGGCTGTCATCACTCTTTTAGCTGCCCTGTCAATATCTGAAACGGATACAAGTCCCTTGTCAAGTGCCTCTGCCAGGTGGCTGAAGTCGACGCCGCACTCGAGATCCGTTCCGGCTTTAATTGCTAGTGCGGCTGTTTCAGCCGGGCCGGGTGCATAGTTCTGAAAATCATGAATATCTGACAGTGCCCAGCAATCAGTCACAAAGTAGCCGCTAAAACCCCATTTGTTTCTAAGTATAGAGAAGAGATCATTATTAACGCAGCAAGGCACTCCCCTGAGCTGATTATAGGCTCCCATTACCGAGCAGACATGTCCTTCTGTCACAAGCATTCTGAAGGCAGAGAGATATGTCTCCTGCAGGTCACGTTCACTCACCTGTGCATCAAAATTGTGGCGTGTTGGTTCCGGGCCTGAATGAACCGCAAAATGTTTGGCTGTTGCAATGGTCTTTAAGTACTTTTTATCAGAGCCCTGCATCCCTCTCACAAACTGCATCCCCATGCGTCCGGTTAGGAAAGGATCCTCGCCATATGTCTCATGGCCTCTGCCCCATCGCGGGTCACGGAAGATATTAATATTGGGTGACCAGAATGTCAGGCCCTGATATAGCCCATGTTCCCCCCTGCGGAGTGCCTCGTGATATTTTGCCCTTGCCTCATCTGATATTGCGCTGGCGACAGAAAGCATGAGTTCTTCATCCCAGCTGTCGGCAATTGTTATTGACTGTGGAAATACTGTCGCATATCCTGCCCTTGCCACTCCATGCAATGCCTCATTCCACCAGTTGTATTCTGGTATGCCAAGGCGGTCAATAGCCGGTGCATTAAAAAGCAGCTGACTGATTTTCTCCCCGGTTGTCATTCTTGACACAAGATCATTTACTCTTGTTTCAACAGGAAGAGCCGGGTTTTTGTAGGGCTCATTCTGAGAATAGCCCGCAAACGGAATCAAAGCAAAAACAAGCAAAAAGATTCTTTTCATGGTGAATAAGTCATTGTCATTAAAAACAAAAGCCGGGCAACTTTTATTTTGCCCGGCCTGATTGTAAGCTGTTTATTTTTTTACTGAGAACCTGTAGACTGTGCTCGAAGTGTAAGGTTCCTCAGGTATAAGAACAACTGATGGGAAATCAGCATGGTTGGGGCTATCAGGATAATGCTGTGTCTCCAGGCAGAATCCGGCCCTGTATTTATAGACTTTCCCACCGCGGCCTTTCTGAGTGCCATCGAGGAAATTGCCTGAATAAAACTGAACGGCAGGTTCATCTGTGATTACCTCCAAAACGCGTCCGCTATAAGGGTCGTAAACTGAAGCATCGACCTCCTCAGCATTGTCAAGGACAAAATTATGATCATAACCTTTCCCGAATCTAAGCTGATCATTCTTCTCATTGATTCTCTCGCCCATAGCATGAGGGGTTCTGAAATCAAACGGAGTCCCTTCCACAGGAACAACTTCACCGGTAGGGATGAGTGTTGAGTCAATGGGAGTGTATGATGAAGCTTTTATTGTAAGAACATGATCAAGGATGTCGCCCGTGCCTGTGCCATGCAGGTTAAAATATGCATGGTTTGTAAGATTAATTACAGTGTTTTTATCAGTGGTAGCCTTATAATCTATTGTAATTTCATCATTGTCAGTCCATGCATAAACGACATTACATATGACTTTCCCCGGATAACCTTCTTCCATATCAGGGCTCACATATGTAAATTTAACCGAAGGGAAATCAGTATTGCTAAGCACCTGGGCATCCCATACGCGGCTGTGCCATCCTGTTCTTCCACCATGAAGTGAATTCGGATCATTATTAATATCAAGGGTATACTGAGTTCCGTCAAGAGTGAATTTGCCTTTGGCAATCCTGTTGGCATAACGTCCTACAATCTTTCCGAAATAGGGGTCGCCCTTTAAATAACCATCAAGGTTATCATAGCCAAAAGTCACATTTGCACGATTGCCATTACGGTCAGGTACGTCTATCTCAACTATTGCTGCTCCATAATTGGTAAGTTTAATAATATCACCCTTTTTATTTGTAAGAGTATAAAGGAAGACATCCTTCCCTTTAAATGAACCAAATTTTTCGCTGGTAACCATTTTATTGTTCTTTATTGATTTTTGTTTGCAGGAACTGAAGGAGAAAACAGCTACTGCTGCCAATAAAATTACTGCAATCTGTTTATTTCTCATGATTATAGTTTTATTATGCTAATGTACTAAACAACTTTATATGACACAAAAGAGACTATAAATTAAAACAAGCTTTTTTTGAGATGACAGGTCTGTTTCCAGACCTGTCATTTTTGATTGAAAAATAAATGTAACTAACCTAAAATATATTGCTTTTCAATCCTCCTTCTTTCAAATAACGATGAACATCAATCAGGATGCAATAGTAAAATTAACAACAACTGTAACTGTTTTTTTCACAGTGCCTTTAGTGTACTGATATTGCATCCTGACCTTATGCTGATCTCCTGCCGAACAGAATCCCGTTTCGGCACGAAGCCCACATTTCCACTCTGTAAGATTGTCATTTATTTCAATGTATACATGGCCGTTTGACCAGTAACCGGGGTTGTTGTCAGACTCAAACCATCCTCCGTATTTTCCGTTTGTATTGTTAGCGCCTTCCGTTCCATCTGTTTTTAATGGTACAACCTTCAGCGCAGCACTGTACAGATCAGTGCTGGTAATGCCAAGCATTGTCAATAATGCGCTTTCATCAATCTTAACTGTAGCAGTCTGGTTATAACCAAGTGCATATGACATTGTCACGTTTGCTGTCATGGTTCCGCAATCTGTTCTGGTTGTGACCACTGCTCCTGCTGGGTAGTTATTTATAACTGAATTAAGATAAGTGACCCTTTCCGAGAGCCATTTCTCCATTCTTAAAGTTTCGGTGTTGTAATTTTTGTCGATAGGCCATCGGACCAGGTCGCGTGCCAGAGCGCTCTGAAGTGCAGTATTATACTCCTCCATTTTACTCCATGGGCCAGTGAAAATAGTCCCTTTCACCTCATTCCACCGGGTCTTGAATTCATTTACGAACTTTTCGTTTCTAAACATCTGGGTAAAAAAGCCTGATATGGCATAACCGCTTGCATGGTTAGCAGGATCCGTTCCCATTACCAGTTCCTGTGCGTTAAAATAATTATGCCCGGTTGTCATTGTGTTCCAGTCAAAATCAAATCCTGCGTCAAAATCCCAGGCAGGGCCTACAACAAATTTACCACCTTTGTCTTTGAATAAAAATACACTTCTTGGCGCATCGAGTTCAACATTGTAAATGAATTCTTCCAGTATAAGATAGTTAATAAATGACTTCATATCCATCAATGAATCAACCAGATCATAGTCATAATTATTGATTGCATTTTCGAGTTTAGCAAAATCCTGTTTTACTCCAGATAGCTTGTCTGCAGCAGGTGTTTCAGGGTATTTAATGCATAAAGGGAGATTAAAGACCTCCGACCAGAAGTTGTCACCCGCTGAAGGGCTGAGATCAGGTCCGTCATCAGCATCAAGACAGAAAAGTATTCCGTCAGTGGCATCTATATTTACCCTGTGGGTAGCCACTTCAACCTGCTCTGTTAACTGGTACAAGCCAATATAATTACCATTCAGTGTCACCTCAACAAAACGGGTGTTATTTACAAACGGAAGGCCCAGAAGATCAGCAACTTCAAAACTAAAGGCGGTCATCAGGTCAGTCGGGTCGCGGTAATTGGTCAGCAAAACCCAGTCTCGATTACTTTTCAAGCCCAGTATCCCGGTTGAGACATCAAGTTTTATGCGATAAGGCTTCTTGTCGTACCATAGCCATGATGAGTTTCCTCTCCCACGAATCTGCCCGCCGCCGTTAAAGTCATCAAAGATTCCCTGACCATCAACAGTGACATTGCAGCCAAGGTAAGTATCTTTAGATGTGATTGAAGCATTGCCAGCCACCCTGATATCCATAGTGAAAACCGCATATATATCTCTCTCCACCTTTGCCGTATCACTGGGATCATCTCCGGGATCAGCCCTGAAGGTTTCACATGATGTAATGAATCCTAAAGCCGCCAAAAACATTAGCAGTAAACCCAGCCTGTAAGCATTTTTCTTAAGGTTTTCCATTTGAAATATGAGTGCTGATCTGCCTTAAGAGCTTCTCCTTTTTAAAATTTTAAAAAGGAGAAGCTAAAAGACATTCCCCATTACAGGGAAACTAATCCATAAACAAAAAGCTAATTAGTAATTGTGATGTTAAACTCAAAAGTAGCCGTATAATAAATACCTGTCGATGGCGAATAGACCATCGCCTGTTTAATCTTATACACATCGCCCGGAGAGCATCGTCCCGGATGCTGACCAATGGTAAACACAAAATTAGTTGCATCAAATTCAGAATAGACCATATTTGTTCCGCTATTTGACCATACAGTTACGTTTCCGTCTTTATCAAACCAGTGACCGTATCCGTTTGCGGTTGCACTATTATAATATGAACCATCTTTATTCACACCATAAAATTTAATCTTTTGGGAAGAGTTCGGCTGACCAATGTTAGCTGATATTTCAGTGCCGTTTAAAATAAAGGCATAGCATAACTTAGACAAATCTATTGTAACCGTTGTTCCACTATAGGAGGCTGCGCTTGCCGGGAATGAGACATTATAAACAAATGATTCGTCATGAGGCAGGTCTGTAGGCGTGAACTCAATTACGCCATACATGTTTGTATTGGTAAACTTCACCTCGTAAGGCCACTGTTCATCATTTGCCGCATTATCGTCCCATGCATGTGGCCAGTAAGTTGTTGGCGCACCGCTGACAACAAACCATATGTCAGAGCAGTTAGCAGGAACTGTAAAATCAGCTGTCCCGGAGGAAGCAGAATACATATCGCTATAGATACGTGTGCCGTCGGCTAGGAGTGCAACATAACCGTATCTCCAGCCTGCATACATTACATTTACTGCATTGTAGCCTGATGCGCCTGCAATGCCAACGAAGTCAGCACTGATTGTTGTTCCGGCAGCCGGGACGTTAAGGCGGATTACATTGTAGCCATGATTCTGAATGCAGGTTGCGGCAGAAATCTGCCAGTAACCATCAGCATTCTTGTTCAGAGTACATTTCTGAGTGCCAATGTAGTCCTTTCCATAACTACGGAGGGCATCGAGATCCCAGGTAACCATTTTGCGGGCATAATCGAACTGTTCATCATTATATTGGGTAAGGTTGATGCCTGCAATGCGCATATAGGCCTGTGCCGGATCTTCCTGACTATTAGCTCCGGACTGTTGCCATAACCTGCCAATGAAATCAATTCCATGCTTGTCAGCCCAGTAATAATGAATAAAGTAATTGGCATACCGGGGATCTTCATGGAATGTCGATTTGTAACAGCTATTGGCATAATCGGCAAAATAGTAATTTGAAAATATCTGATCAGGATAACTCTGGAATGACTGCCACTGAGCGGTCTGCTCCCAGAACGCGTTTCCGCCATTGCCGCCAAATCCATAACGCCATCCCGAGTTACCTCCATGATCACAAAAAACCTGGTACTGAAAGCAGTGTCCGATTTCATGTGCAATAACTGATCCAACAGGCTGACAGGTACTTGGGCTGACCCACAGCGATCCGATAACATCATCATAACCCGCTCCTGTAGCCAGCCAGTCGGTCTGGTAATTCAGGAAGATCATCATCTTGTAGGTGTCGGTTTTTGACGCTCCCGCTGTCACGAACTTAAGGGTATTGACTTCAGTTGAATAAAACTGTTCAGCCTTCGCCAGGAGGTCATCGATATTAACCTTGTATGTTGAATTTGGATAGGTTGCAGGGGTTATTATGCCATATTCATCATAATCTTTTGCCCAGAATACGATGAAATGTTCTGACTGTTTGCTTCTTCCATAAAACCAGGCGCTCGAGCTTGAATAAAAGTCGTTGCTCCTCAATTCCTGTGGTATATAGATTTTACTAACATCAATGGTGGAAGGGTCAATATACCCTGCTGAACTTTTTTGAGTTATTGTAATCTCTTTCCTTGTCGCGCCTGACTTTACAGTAACAATTGCAGTGCGCTCTGCTGCATCAGTGGTTTTTTGAATCGTAAAAGTAACCACTGTAAGCTCATTTGCCTTTCCGCTGAACAAATCAGCTGTGATCCAATCTTTATCAATGTCTATGATTTTCCAATCCTGATCTGATTTGATACGGTCTGTAATATCCCCGCCAATTGCGTCGACGGAAATCTCCTCCTTTGAGAAAGTCATAACTGCCTCTTTCTCATCATCTTTTTTGCAGCTGTTAAAAATCAGCAGTCCCAAAAAAATGTATCCAATAAAACATAAGCCAAGAATCCTTGGCTTATGCATTAAACTCTTCGTTCTAATTTCAATCATTAGCAACTTTTTTAAAAATAATGGCAAACATGGCATGAACCCGTTTGCCATTATTATTTTCATTTTACAGTTTAGTTAAGCTGTAGCAGTATACTTTACCACAACAACATATAGTTTTCCATTATTGACAAAACCGATTTTGCCATAATAAACATGCCCTGCAGTACAACCTCCTGCCATCTGGCCAACCAGTATCTTGCCATTAGCCTGGTCAAAGCTGATGAAAATCGCGCAGCCATCTGCACCCCAGCTACATACGTTAGCCGAGGAGTCAAAAAAGAATCCGTTATCTGCGGTAAAACTCACCAGTTCAATAAACCCGTCGCCATCAATACCGTAGAGGTTAGTTAATGTCGGAGCGGCACCGATAGCAGTTGTTGCTTTTGCAACATCCAGATCTGCTGAGACAGATGAATAATCTGTGTTAACAGCAGCTGTCAGTTTAAGAGTGTCTCTGCCCATTTCGGTTGCAGGAATTGTCGGTTTGGATGAAATTGTAACATTAAATTTGAAGCCTACTCTATAATCTCCAAGTTTCATCGCCTGGTAAATAGTATACTTATCACCTATTGCCGAACGGTCAGGGTAAAGGCCGATGGTATATTTCAGTGAGAAAGTATCATTTTTTTGAATGTAAAGCATTGCATTATCGCCCCAGGTACAAACGTCACCGTTTTTATCAAACCAATGACCAAAATAGTCCGATGTCGATGGATTCGGATATTCATAGTTGGTTGAGTTGTTTATGGCGTAGTACTTAATGTCATAATCCGACTGTACCCCACCACTTAACTTTCCAAGTCCATACACAAGCTCCTTAACTGAAGTGTATTGAAACAGTTCAAGCAGTTTGACAGTATCAGGGCATAACTCAACTGTTACGCCACCGTAACCTGCATTTACCGGAACAGCAACTTCGGTGGTGAACAAATAGTCCACAGGAACTACGTGCCTTATAGAGTCAAGATAATGCTTGTAAGCTATCTCTTCATCAGTATAGGTGTGTTTCTGGCTTACAGGGTCTTCCGTACAGGAAACCAGTGTAAAACCGAACACCGTAAGAAGAGTACATATTGTAAATAATATCTTTTTCATACGATTTTATTTTTAGGGATATATTAAACTATCGATTAATATCCCGGGTTCTGTACAAGATTGATGTTAGCATCCAGGAATGTTTGGCTTATCGGGTAGATGTCTTTCTTAACATCATTTGCAGGAAGAACTTTTGATGCATCATAGCAGAAGCGTGATTTCCCGTTATATACATTTCTTGAACCATCACTGAGACGAAAGCGTATCAGGTCCTGACGGCGATGATGCTCGCCAACAAATTCCCATGCCAGGTCATCGAGAAGACCTCCGAGTTCAATGTCAGCGCCTCCTTCATGTGTAGTGTTTGCAACATCATGGCCATCATTGTCTACCTGTGTTTCTCGCAGTCCATAATCATAAATGCTGCCACCTTCAAGCTGTGCAACAGTACGTGTTGCTTTTGCAGGGTTTGTCGGGAATGAACGTAGACGAACTGCGGATACAAGGTCAGCGGCTGTCTGTTTGTCAGTTCCAAGGCGAAGCAGACACTCTGCTTTGATAAACATAGCATCAGAGAGACGATAGTAAGCAACATCATCACCATATGTTCCTCCTGTACCTGAAGCAATTTCAAATTTCCAGAAGCGGGCACCTTCCAGTTTATATGCACCGGGGTTGTCAATGCTATGAACTGAAACCGTATAATTTATATCACCATCATTTGGTGTTGTAATCGCGGTCTTTGTCAAACCTGAAGCTCCGGCTTTAACATAATCGTTATACTGGTATATTGTGATATCCACTCCGTCCTTCTTGTATGAATATTGCTGACCGATAAGCCATGTATCATTCAACCGTTTATCATCAGGATCATAGGTTGCAATAAACTGAGGGAGTGCACAACTTCCATCCCAGGGGGCTGATTTTAAAAGAAATGTTGCTTTGCTACCGCCATGAAGGCATTTATTGCTCAGATAATCGGCTCCAGCCTTTGTGGCATCAGCAGGTATTGCAAAAATGATTTCTTTGCAGCTATTACCATCGGCCATAAAAGGATCTTTATAGTTTGCAGCAAGTGCATAATTGCCTGAGCCGATTACCTCATTCACTTCAGAAAGAGCTTTGGTAAACCATTTTTTATCGGTGTAGCCTTCAGTCGTGTTGCCATAAAACCATGCATTGTGGTTCAGGTACATTTTAGCAAGCGTCATACAGGCAGCATAGTAGTTCATGCGTCCGTAAGAGGCAGTCTTTGGCAAATAGAGTTTTGCAGAGTCAAGTTCTGACACAATGAAATCATAGGTAACCTTTGGTTCTTCCTGAGTTGGAAGGAAGCCGTCAGGCAATTTTGAAGTTGTTATAAGTGGTACATTCCGGTAACAATCGAACAAAACGGAATAGAAAAGAGCTCTCATGGCACGGATTTCAAAGGTAGTTTCCTTGTTTTCTCTTATCTGCTTAAGATCCAGTAACTTATTACAATAACCTATTCCAAGATAAGGGAAATACCAGGTTTCATAAAAATGATCCACAGTAGAATTATAAGTATGCTTATGCATAAGGATATACTGGGCACCCCATCCTACACCGATACGATAAGGAGTCATTATAAGATCGCCACTCTCTTCACACTGGTCAAAATAACCATTCCACGACCAGTAGGTATCGCGTAAATTGGTGTAAACAGTACCGGTCAGACTGGAAATCTCCGCATCAGTGAATTTAATGTTGTTATCAGTCAGGTCACTATATACCTTCTCATCCAGGTTGGTGCAGGAAGAAGAAAGTACCAATAAGCCTGCTATAGCTATAGTTGATATTTTTTCTGTTAATTTCATGATTGTTCACTATTTAAAGTTAACACTTGCACCCACCGTTATAGAACGGATGGTAGGATATTTATCTCTTCCGTCAACACCGAGAGAGAACTGATCACCGTTCGTAAGTTCCGGGTCCATTCCCTTGTATTTTGTCAGACAGAGAAGGTTCTGACCTGAAACATAAACACGGATACTGTTGACGTTCCTCATTTTTGCAACGTCTACATTGTAACCTAATGTCACATGGTCAATCTTAAAGAAACTGCCATTTTCAAAATACCAGCTCACGATAGTCTGTGACTGTGCAGCTGACATCTCAGATTTAGTTCCGGTTGATTTGCCGTTTTCATCAACAACAGGTATAGGATCCACTGCAGACTTAAGGCGATTATAAGAGATAGACCTGTTTTCGTAGAACATACGTTGTTCGTTTACTATCTTAAAGCCAAACTGACCACTTGTCTGAATATTAAGGTCAAAATTCTTGTAGCGGAAATTGTTTGTCCAGCCCAGATAAATCTTAGGAATTGCAGAGCCAAGCCATTGACGGTATTTGCTGTCTACTTGTGTCATATCAGCAATGAATTCCTCGTATTTGCCGGTTTCAGGGTTCTGAACCATCCATAAACCATTTTCAGAAAGGCCTTTGGTTTTAAGAGAATAGTACTTTCCAAATGAGGAACCAACCATCAGGCGCTGAGTTGGTAGTGATACAGGGTCGCTTGCCCACCCACCATCAAAATGGTTATCTGTCTGGTACAGGTCATTTGACATGCTTAGCAGCTTATTGTCGTTATGATAAGCGGTAACGGTGATGTTGTACTGGAAATCCTTTGTCTTAACAGGAACAGCATTGATCACAATTTCAATACCCTTATTTTTTAACGTACCGACATTTGCTAAAGTTGTTGTATAAAGGTTTGGTGGTGAAGGAACATTGTATCTATAAAGAAGATCACGCGTTTCTTTTTCATAGTAGTCAACAGAACCGCTCAGACGGTCGTCAAGAACTGAAAAATCAATACCAGTATTTAGCTCAGCTGTTGTCTCCCACTTAAGCTTGGGGTTTGGGTTTTGAGATATTTCAAGAGGTGAGTCCCAATTGCCGCTTGAATTCAGATAATAAGAACCGCTGTAGTTCCAGAGAACCATTGACTGATATGACTGACCGGGAATTACACCTGTGATGCCATAACCAACGCGCAGCTTCAGCGTATTTAACCATGAAAAATCTTTCATGAAATCTTCATTGCTGATAGTCCAGCCGGCTGATACTGCAGGGAATGCACCCCATTTATGATCTTCACCAAACTTTGATGAGCCTTCATAACGCAAGCTCATAAGGACATTATATTTGTCTTTGTATCCGTAGCTTAACCTTCCGAAGAAGCCAATTAGCTTACTGTCCTCTTTGTGACTACCCATCCATGCGCGTTGTTTACCATCTGAACCGCCGGTCAATGCTAATCCGCCACCCAGATTATTGTAAAGATATGCATCAGTCAGGAACTCATGGTTAGAGGCGTACATTGACTCATACATGTCGTACTGATAACTGTAACCTGCCAGGGCAGAGATTCTATGATCACCATTTAAGACCTTATCATACTTTGAGGTAAGTTCCAGCTGGTTTGATTCAGAATAGTCACTTCCTTTGTAAGCTGTGCCGTTAGCATTATCTGTTTCCTGGGTATAATAATTATGTGTTGTATAAGATTCAGTATTGCCATTATAGCGATTGGTAGATACCTTCAGTTCTGTCTGCCATCCTTTAATAGGTTCAAGGGTAGCAATTCCGGTCATACGTGTCCATTCGGTCTTTGTATCACCTATGTTTTCGTTGATCATCGCAACAGGGTTATAGTATTGCAATGTAGAAAAGTCTTCAAAATATCCTTTTGACTTATCTCCATCAACATAAATAGGTTCGGTCGGGTTGCGAATCACTGCCTGACGGTAAATATTTGTAATACCACCGCTGCTTGCGTCTGTAACATTATTTTTATGCAATCCTTTAACAAGGTTCATTGAAATTTTCAACTTGTCGTCGAGCATCCAGTGACTCAGGTCGTACTGCATCTTCAGCTCTTCATTGTTGGATTTTTTGATAGTACCAATCTCATTTCTGTAAGAGACGTTTGCAGAATAACTTGTTTTACTGTTTCCTCCCATTATGTTAAGGTCATGATTCTGAGCCATACCTTTCTGAGAGACAGCCCTCAACCAATCTGTGTCATAACCGCGGTCTGTGAACTGTGTAAGTCCGAAGCGCGTGTCATGAGGGGTCATGAATCTGGCCTTTTTGTAGAAGTCAGAAATGGTTCCGTAAACTGAATAGGTTGCAGTTGTCGCTTCATTCCTTTTACCTGAATTGGTTGTGATAAGGAGAACCCCGTTAGCACCACGGGTTCCGTAAATTGCTGCGGCAGATGCATCTTTCAAAACGTCAACTGACACGATGTTATCAGGAGAGACAGTCCCCAGATCACCTTCAATGCCGTCAATAAGAACAAGCGGACTAAGGGTGGCATAAATGCTTGATATACCGCGCAGACGAATAGTGGATGATGAGTTAGGGTCTCCTGAAGCATTTGAAATAATAAGGCCTGCTACTTTGCCTTTAATAAGCTCACCAGCATCCTTGATATTTCCAGTCACAAAGTCGTTTTTCTTGACACTTGCAACAGAGCTGGTAACATCAGCCTTACGCTGTGTACCATAACCTATTACCACAACCTCATCCAGTGTCTTCTGATCTTCAAGAAGAGTAATTTTGAATGAAGTGTTTGAGCCAACCGGCTGTTCAACCGGTGTATATCCAATAAAGGAAATACGTAAAACGGAAGCAGGGCCGGATACATCCATGCTGAATCTTCCGTCAGGACCAGTGAAAGTACCATTCCTGGTTCCAACCTCCACTACTGTAGCACCACTAATTGGTTCACCGTCCTTATCCTGGACAAGTCCGGTCACTTTAACGCTACCTTGCACAACAGCGTTGTTGTCAGCATTCCGTGCTATTGAGACGGATTGTCCAAAGGGGACAACCAAAAACGTCATCAATAAAACAAGGCGCACTGCCAACATCTTTCCTGATGCAAGATGATTTGTTCGATGATAATTTTTCATTCCTCAGGGTTGTTTTGGATTAAACTGTTTTATTCTAGGTTTTAAAAATATTTCCGAGTCTCTTTCTCCCTAAAAGTGAATAAAAAACCATTCCCCTCTTGCCTTCCCTGCTTTAATTAATGTATTTTTTACACTTTTCGGGATTTAATTATATAAAATGCCTGCTCACATTAAATTTTAGATTCCCCCTACCTGATTATTTTGATTTAATAACGATTATATAAATGTATTTTTTACACTTCTATTATAATGCAAGATAAAACATTTTTTGATTAATGCAAACGTTTTAAATTATTTTTTGATCAATCATTTTTTTATAATGTAACTGCCTATTCTACAGTCCATTCATGTATTCCTGTTGAAAAATCAGGCTTGAGTTTTACTCTTAGTTTTAAAGCATCGGCAACAACCGGGGTGAATTCAATAATATTCCAGTTGTCTTTAATTATGCCGGCTGATGATTTTACATCAACCTTATGCCAGATTCCCTTATTTCTGTACAACAGTTCGTATTCGTCAGGTATCCTGCATTCGCCAAAAGGTGCATCATCAAACCAGTAGATTTTTGTTTTAGAGATGGTTGCAGGTTTTTCAAATGAATACATTATCCACTCCCATGAGCCTTTCAGGGGCCACCAATGATAATAGGGCCATGTCTGGTCAGAAGACCCCGTTGGCTCATACTGATCCTTCACACAGTTAAGTGTTTTTGTTTCCCTGCTGGCAGTAACCTTGCTCAGATAAGCAATTGTAGGAGCTGGCAGAGCTCTTGCTCCCTCTTCTCTGAAAGGAAGCCATACACGCATTTCACCTGGTCCGCGGTTGTTCCATAAATAATAAGGTATCATTACAAGATCCTGAGGGTTACCCAGTGTAAAGGTCCCGTCTACATTTTTTGATACCTGACGGGCTTTGGTTCTGATCACTTCCGTCCCGTTTAACAATGATGAATTGTATTCCAGTGAAAACTCAGGCTTTTCATCAATTACCAGGTTCAGTATATTCCCTTCGTTATTGTCGGGCCATTCTGCACAGAACATTAACGGGCCACGCTGTACAGCATACTTGCCCTCATCTGCCCTGACCTTTTCGTTTGCCATAACTGTTCTTACAGGCATAGGAAGGCTGAGTTCAACAACATCGCCCTTCTTCCATCTCTTACTTATAACAGCGTAACCGTTAACTAATCTTGGATTTACTGCTTTTCCGTTGACACTGATTGAATATGCTGAGTCAGATTTATCTCCAAACCTGTAGAGATCACCCGGTATTGCCTCATTTCTTGCCCATCCCGGTATACGTATCATCAGATTGAACCTTCCGTTTTTCCCGGGGTTGACATTCATGATCACCTTACCGTCCCATGGATAATTGGTTTTTTGTGTAACCTCAACCTTATTGCTGCCGAATTCTATGTTTGCTGTATTGGATGCAAAAAGGTTCACATAAAGGTCTTCGTCTGTAACAGAATAGATATATCCGGGTATAGCTGGAAGAAACCGTGCTATGTTTGACGGGCAGCATGCGCATCCAAACCAGGGTGAGCGCTGATGTTGTCCGGCTGATTCCAGCGGATTGGGATAAAAGAATCTGTCTGCGCTAAGACTCACGCCTGATATGGCCCCGTTGTATAGTGTCTTCTCAAGCACATCATAGTATTTGCTTTCGCCATGCATCGAGAAAAGTCTCTGATTCATAAATATATTGCCTATTGATGCGCATGTTTCACAATAGGCCGACATGTTGGGCAGGTTATATGGCTCCTGGAATCCTTCATTGCCTCCGCTGGCCCCTATTCCACCTGTAACATAGAGTTTCCTGTAAACGATATCCTCCCATATTTTTGTAATGGCATTCAGATAGGCCTCGTCCTTAAGGATAGCAGCAATGTCAGCCATCCCTGAGTACATATATGTAGCTCTCACAGCATGGCCAACTGCTTCGGTCTGTTCAGTTACTTTTTTATGTGATTGAGAATACTCTTCACCATCGGGAAGTGTGCCGCGTGCATCAAGAAAAAATTTGGCGAGGTTCAGATATCGCTTTTCACCGGTAGTTCTGTAAAGCTTTACAAGTCCCATTTCAATAACCTGATGTCCCGGATATGTTACAAGCTTACCCCATCCCATGTCCTTGTCAACCAGGTCGGCAGATTTTATTGAAATATCAAGCAGTTCTCTCTTTCCGGTTGCCTGATAATAGGCAACTGCCGCCTCATAGAGATGACCAAGATTATAAAGCTCATGGCTAAGGATATGATCATTTACCCATCGTTTGTCACCTGCCCACTCATGAGCTTTCTCTCCCCGCTTTTCTGCTATGGTTCTGTTTGTGTAAAGGTACCCGTCAGGCTCCTGTGCAGCACCGATCTTTTTGACCAAAGTGTCTATATAAGCCTCAAGCTTTGGATCGGGGTATGTCTGAAGTGAGTAAGCCGCGCCTTCAATAATTTTATAAACGTCTGAGTCATCAAAAGGATATAACGTCTGAAATCTGCCAGTGTCTTTTCCTGCAGCAATGTCAAAATTTTTAACCCTGCCTGTTGACTCACAATAACCAAAAGCAATTGGTATTGTCACTTCATGGTTCTTCTTTATTCTCGGCGCCCAGAAATCATCTGTCATTTTCACAGAGGTGAAAGGCACCGGTCTGATGGGATAATTCTCGTCACTCTTTTTAGCGCCTGAGCATGATGCCAGAGCAATTAAAACGAGCATGAGTGAAAACCGGGTTATTATCTTCATCTTTTTAATTTTGTTAAAGTAAAATCAAAAAAAATATTCTAGCCTTTAGCTTCCTTCTTGATATCCTTCAGCCTTTTCATTACATCATTTGCACCTCTTCCGAAGTAATCATGCAGTATTTTATATTCGGCATAAAGTTTCTGATATACGGTCCTGTTTTCAGGAATAGGTTTGTATGTGAAAGGTTTAATCTTTGCCATTACATCAGCTGCATCCTGGATGGTATCGAATCCGCCTGCCTTTTTACCGGCGGCTACAGCTCCGAACATTGCAGAACCAAGGGCCGGGGCTTGGGGACTGGCTGATATTTTTATCTCCATGCCTGTAACATCCGAATAAATCTGCATTGCAAATGCATTCTTTTCTGCAATGCCTCCGCATGCATAAAGCTCATCAATTTTAACACCGTTCTCTTTAAAGGTGTCAACAATCATCTTTGTCCCATAAGCAGTTGCCTCAATCAGGGCCCTGTAAATCTCTTCAGGCTTAGTTTGCAGATTCATGCCCAGGATCATACCTGTAAGATCAACATCCACAAGCACCGATCTGTTTCCGTTCCACCAGTCCAGTGCCACCAGTCCGCTTTCTCCTGGTTTAAGTGCAGCAGCCTTTTCAGTAAGCAGGGCATGTATGTCTTTCCCTTTTGATTTTGCTTCCTCAACATATTCTGCAGGTGTACAGTTCTCAACGAACCACTGGAAATGATCTCCAACGCAGCTCTGTCCAGCCTCATAACCAAAGAAACCGCCTATAACGCCATCCTCAACAACGCCACACATTCCCGGAACTGTTTTTTCTTCATCACCAAGAAGAATGTGACAGGTTGAAGTTCCCATTATCATAAGGAGTTTACCTGATGAGGTTATTCCGACAGCCGGTGCTGAGACATGGGCATCAACGTTTGCAATGGCAACTGCAGTACCCTCTTTAAGACCGGTCAGTTTAGCCGCTGAGGCTGTAATTCCTCCTGCATTTTTACCCACAGGTGTGACATTAAGTGAGAGTTTACCGCCCGGCAGGTCTTCCATAAGCGGATTTAATGCCCTGAAAAAATCTTTTGAAGGATACCCGATTTTCTTATGCCAAATAGCTTTATAGCCGGCGGTACAACTGTTATGTGTCTCATTTCCTGTAAGCTGCCATATTACCCAGTCAGCTGCTTCAACAAAACGATCCGCTGCTTTATATATTTCCGGAGCCTCGTCAGCAATCTGCATTATCTTTGGCACCATCCACTCTGATGATATCTTGCCTCCATAACGTTTAAGAAATGTTTCGCCTCTTTTTTCAGCTGTTGCATTAAGAATATTAGCTTCTTCCTGTGCTGCATGATGTTTCCATAGTTTTATCCATGCGTTTGGATTGCTGCTGAATCTGCTGTCGAAGCAGAGTGGTCTGCCATCTTTATAAACCGGAAGCATAGTGCAGGCAGTAAAGTCAATTCCCACTCCTATTACATCTGAAGCGTTAACATTAGTCTTCTTCAATACATCAGGAACAGTGTTTGCAAAAACATCCATGTAGTCATTCGGATGTTGCAGTGCCCAGTCAACGCCAAGAGGCGTCCCATCAGGAAGTTTCTCATCCATTACACCATGTGGATATTCAAACACAGAAACCGCGATCTCCTCGCCTGTTTCAACATTTACAAGAACAGCTCTTCCTGAGAGAGTTCCGAAATCAACTCCAATTGAATATTTGCTCATTTTTATTTAGTCTTTTGTTTTATTTCAATTACTACAACTGATTTTGAAGGTAACGATACCTCAAGGGTTTTGTCTTTCATCCTGAATGCAGAGAACGAAGCTGGTTTAACAGCCGTTTGATTCTCAAATGAGTTATATGAGTTCATCTCAGGAGCCGTTAGCACCTCCCCTGTCATCTGTCCCGGGTTAAAGCCCTCGATGATGCAGCTGAGGTTGATTTCGTGAGAAGGGTTCAGGTTTGCCAGCGAAATGTGTATTGTACCGTTGTCATCCAGTGAAGCTGATGCTGAAACAGCAGGAATGCTCTTATCACCGAAAGTATAATTCTCGCATTTAATATTAACAGGAATAAGCCTTGCATTCTGGTGCACCCTGAACATACGGAAGACATAATATGTAGGGGTAAGAACCATCCTGTCACCTTTAGTCAGTACAAGTGACTGCAGCACATTGGCTATCTGGGCAAGGTTCGCCATCTTAACCCTTTCAGCATGGTTATTGAATATATTAAGGTGAATAGCGGCTGTTATGGCATCACGGAGAGTATTCTGCTGAAACAGGAATCCAGGGTTGGTTCCGGGTTCAACTCTGAACCAGTTGCCCCATTCATCAACGATAATGCCCTTTGTGTTCTGAGGATCATAAAGGTTCATTATAGCTTCATTATTCTTCAGTATGCGGTCCATGTCATAATTCAGGCGGAATGTCTCAAACCATTCCCTCTCTGTGAAGTCGGTGGCAGAACCCTTGACGTCCCAGCCATCAACAACAGAATAATAATGCACTGAAATTCCCTGGAACATGCTTCGTGTTTCCGGGTTTTTCATCAGTGCCTCTGTCCATTTAAAATCATCACCTCCCGGTCCACAGGCAACTTTGTAAAGTGGAGTGTTGCCATAATCGTGAAGGAATGTTGAATATTGTTTCAAAAGGCTGGCGTAAAAATCGGCAGTCATATTGCCGCCGCAGCCCCAGGTTTCATTTCCAATAGCAAAGTACTTTACTTTCCACGGTTGAATCCTTCCGTTTTGTTTTCTGAGGTTTGTAACCGGGCTTTCGTTTGACGAAGTGAGGTATTCAACCCATTCTGACATTTCCCTTACTGCGCCTGATCCGACGTTTCCGCTTATATAAGCGTCGCATCCCAGCTCTTCTGTGAGGTTCATAAATTCATTGGTGCCAAATGAGTTATCCTCTGTCACACCGCCCCAGTTAACATTTACAATAGACGCTCGTTGTGACTGAGGGCCAATGCCATCTTTCCAGTGATAGGTATCGGCAAAACAACCTCCGGGCCAGCGAAGGTTTGGTATTTTTATTTCTTTAAGTGCGTTAAGGACATCAAGTCTGACGCCATCTTTATTAGGTATGGGAGAGTCTTTGCCCACCCACAAACCGCCATAAATGCATGCTCCCAGATGTTCAGAGAACTGGCCATAAATATCCTTGCTGATAACAGGTCCGGGGTTATCAGCGGCAAGGATTATCCTGTTTGCTGTTGTAATCTGCCCGTTGGCTGATGCCCAAAATGCGAGAAACAGGCACACTGATGCAAAGATATTTTTCATCGTATTCATATTTACGTGATTATTTTTTCTGCCCGTAATAGGCGTTTTTCCCGTGTTTTCTAAGGAAGTGTTTGTCAAGGAGTTTCTGATCTATGTCAGATGCGGGAGAAATTGAGATTGAGATAGCCGCCATCCTGGCCACCTCTTCAAGGATGACAGCATTATGCACAGCCTTGAAAGCGTCCTCGCCCCAGGCAAAAGGTCCGTGTGAAACTACCAGTACAGCCGGCATCTGTAATGGATCTCTGTCTCTGAAACAATCTGCGATAGCAAGACCTGTATTATGCTCGTAATTATTTGCAATCTCTTCTTCTGTCAGGTGTCTTGTAACAGGAATGCTCCCATAAAAGTAATCGGCATGTGTTGTACCCAGACAGGGTATTGATTTTCCGGCCTGTGCCCAGGCAGTGGCATAAGAAGAATGTGTATGAACCACACCTCCTATTCCCGGAAATAATTTATAAAGGGCCGCGTGGGTGGGTGCATCAGTTGAAGGGTTAAGCGTACCCTCAATAATCTTACAATCAAGGTCTGTAACAACCATGTCGCCAGGCACCATGTCTGAATAATCAACTCCTGACGGCTTAATGACCATTAGTCCTTTTTCGCGGTCAATACCACTGACATTGCCGAATGTAAAGATGACAAGACCGTGTTCGACAAGGCTTACATTAGCCCTGAAGACATCTTCTTTTAGCTTTTCAAGCATACGGATTATTTATTATCTCTCACTGATATTAATCAGGTTACATCGAGATTAAAGAAAAAGCCGCTCTTGGTAAAATCGTTATATTTCTCCTTATTAAAGCTATAATAATAGGCTCCTTTCTTCGATGTTTCTTTTTCTTTCTCATCGTGCTTTTCAAGGAGGTTCATGGAGAGTATCTTCTTTCGGAAGTTACGTTTATCAATTTTCCTTTGGTAAACTGCTTCATACAGTTCCTGTAGTTGCACCAGAGTGAACTTTTCGGGTAGCAGTTCAAATCCAACCGGTTGTGATTTTACCTTGTGCAGCAGCTCTTCAAGGGCGGCTGTAACCATTTTATTATGGTCAAAAATAAGTTCAGGGATTCTTGAAATAGATCTCCAGTGAGCACCGTTGCTTTCCTGTTTTTCCTTATCAATCTCGTGTATCCCTATAAGAGAGTAGTAAGCTGTTGAAACAACCCGGGCACCCGGGTCACGATCAACATTGCCATAGGTGTAAAGCTGCTCCATGTACAGGTCAGTCAGGCCAGTAAGACTGCTCAGCACCCTGCTGGCAGCATCGTCAAGGCTTTCGCCTTCTTCAACAAATCCTCCTGACAATGACCATTTGCCTTTAGCTGGTTCAAAACTTCGTTTTATGAGCAGAAGCTTAAGCTCTTTTTCTGAAATATCGTAGCCGAAGATTATGCAATCAACGGCTACGAAGTGTTTAGGACGTTTTGAGTATATCTTGATCATAAGCCTTTATTAAGATGGAAATACAGATCGTTCCATCTCAATTCATTCTTAAAGTTATTAATATTAAAGTTTTCATCAATAACAACGCACTCAATTCCCAAAATTTCTGAGAAATCAGAAAGATGTTCAGTTGTAAGAGCCTGAGAGAATCCGGTATGATGAGCTCCACCGGCATATATCCAGGCAGTTGCTGCATTTTTAAGATCAGGCCTTTGTTTCCAGAGCACACTCGCAACCGGCAGTTTAGGCATTGGAGGGCACTCAACAACATCGACAACATTAAGAATCATTCTGAATCTGTCACCAAGATCAATAAGAGAAGCATTGATAGCCTGTCCGGTTTTTGTTTTAAATACAAGGCGTGCCGGATCGCTCTTACCTCCTATCCCAAGAGGATGAACCTCAAGCGCAGGCTTGCCCTCTGCAATTGAAGGACAAACTTCAAGCATATGAGAACCAAGACCTGCCATGTTTTTCGGGTCAAAATGATAGGTATAGTCTTCCATGAATGATGTACCGCCATTCAGTCCGTCAGCCATCACCTTCATTGTTCTTACCAGGGCAGCTGTTTTCCAGTCACCTTCAGCGCCAAAACCATAACCATCTGCCATCAGCCTCTGAACGGCAAGGCCCGGGAGCTGAACAAGACCGTGAAGATCTTCGAAGGTGGTTGTGAAAGCTTTAAAGCCACCTTTTTCAAGGAAGCTGCGCATGCCAAGTTCAATACGTGCTGCTTCTTTTACAGCCGGAGAAGATACAACGGCCGATGATGCCTGATACTCATCGCTGTAATTTTTAAGCAACGCCTTGATCTCATTATCAGATATTTTCTGTACATGAGCAACAAGGTCACCAACACCAAAGCCATGCACTTCATATCCAAGAACAGCCTGTGCAGACACCTTGTTACCATCAGTAACAGCAACATCACGCATGTTGTCACCAAAGCGGGCAACCTTCATACTTCTGGCATCGGCTGTTCCTATTGCAGCGCGGGCCCATGCTCCTATTGAAGCAACGGTTTCCCTGTCCTGCCAGTGACCTGTAACCACTTTGCGGTTAAGTCTGAGACGTGTGCATATGAACCCAAATTCACGGTCACCAT
>JGI20214J51088_10000234_pt1 | contig 40380 bp, 29 predicted proteins | sample WetSurMetagenome_FD_51088 | JGI IMG/M metagenome (IMG submission 51088) | reverse complement strand
ACAGTTTCAGGAGTATGAGGTATAAATGTACTTGTCTTGAAGTAATCAGGCTGATTATAACCAAGTCCCGTAACTGTACTGGCATTAAATGGATTACATCCGTAAATAAAATCCAGTTGTTGCTGTCCGATCCTGATTGCCTGTGGATTATTTGTCAAAATACCTCCGCGGACCAATGCCGCTCCGGCATATCCTATCCTTGGATTGATCCCATTCCACCATTCCTTATCCTCATGATTTACATAACACCACCTGTAGAAATAATCGCCAGCTTTCCGGTTACCGCCGGGATCCTTCCGGTACATGGCAAGGGGAACAATGCCATAGCTGCTTCTCTCATCGAAAAATCTGACAAAATGGTCCACATAAGTCTGAAATGCCTTTCTGGCTCTTTGATTCAACTCAGGATCCTTAATGATCCGGATGGATTCAACAATCGACCATACAGGAAAGTCAGGAGTGATAAGCATATATGATAGATTGTCTTCAGGGAAGAAATCACTCTGAGGGTCCGGGGGACCAGGCTTCCAAGATCTGATGAATCCGTATGCAGGGCGGTTTGTAGTATCCTGTCTGCTTAGGATCAGCCTGAGATAGTCCTTTGCCAGTGACAGATATTTTTCATTACCTGTTGCTTCAAATAATTTCAGTGAAGCTGTCTGGACAGCCCCGAGAGAATGGATATCTTTTACAATCTTGTTTTCAGTTGCCCAGTTAAAGCATTTAATGGCTTTATTAAGATAGGATAGTCTCTGTTCAGGTTTTTCTGTAATAGCCATATTGCATTGGGAAATTACAAACATGAACTGAAATACAGGTTGGTTGGGAGAGGTAACGATCCATCTGTCATCTGCAGTTCCTGAAATATTATCGGTAAACCGGTTATTATCAGAATGTTTATATACATCACCTCCAACCTGGTTCATCAGATAACCAGCAGGTTCCTGCATTGCCGAATAGTATTTATCTCCCCAATTGAATTCGTCTTTAATTCTGGCCAGAAGCTCCTTTTTGCCACCGAAATCAGGTACCTTTTCAGATGACATTGAAAGATTTATTTCACTCAGTGCCCATAATCCGTTGATTGTCATTCCCCACTTCCTGAGGTCAGCTGCATCGTGCCAGCCACCCGACACATCCTGGTGTTTCCTGTTGTCCAGGCGTACACCGTCATCCCGATGCTGACCTCTTTCCCATCCATGTTCCGGATCGCCGCAACGCTGCCAGAGGAACCAGTTCATATGTTTTTCAAGATTAGAAACGTATTGCAGGTATTCAATTGTAAATGGTTCAGATATTCTGCTGTCAAACTGAATGAAGTATTTTCCGGGTTTTTGTACCTCAGAAAAATCACCCACGTATACTCTTCCCCAGTCTCCTGTTTTTTCAGTTACTTTACCTGAATAAACTGGCTTATTCGTTTCCATATCCAGGACAGAAAACTCATTGTCTCCAATTTTTTCACTCGTACGGAATGTCTTAAATGACACTGGCAGGAATCCTGTTTGGTTCAGTAGTATATCAGGTGAACTGGTGTAAAGTACAGGAAGCTTTTTTGCAGATTTTTTTTTCAATGTTATTGTTGCATCAGCCCAATCTGCGTGATCGGCGAAGGAACCGTCATCCCCTTTTTCAACCTCAAGACAAAGTTTTTTAATATCAGTTAATTTCACTTCTATCTGCTGAGGGGCCGATCTATCACATAGCCATCCGCTTGAATAGAGGATCTTACCATCTCCTGTTAATCGAAATCTTACAGTTCCACCTTGTCTGTAATCAAACAGGTCGAGGTTACCATCATAGATGTAACCGGCTGTTTTTATGAAGATTCTGTTCAGGGAATCAGACCGTGTCTTACTGGTCTCATCATCAAGTCCGACTGTGGCACTGAATTTCATTGCCTGACCATTTAAATCGATACATATCCTGGAGGGTGCATGTACCCCTAATCCTTTTTTATAAGCAGTTCCCCTGATTGACAAACTGTTTTTTTCAAATGAAATGTCTTTGCCGGGTGGACCAAATTCATTGGCGATGAATCCCTGTCTGATATCACTCAGGTAAATTGTTTCTGCCCTGTTGCATGAATTCATGACAGTAAGAAGAAAAGCTGCCATAAGGGTATAAAAAATTCTCTTATTATTTATCATATGACAATGTTGTTAATTTATGTAATAAAAGAAGCTGCAATATTTTCACTTTCCGAAAATGGGCTCAACAAATGCTCCTGTCACTTCCTTTCGGGATTCCGGATCATTATCCAGAGTTATAACAGCAACATATGGTATATTTGTATCAGCCACTTTCAGTTTCAGGATAGTTTCTGCTGTGCTGTTTCCTGAAAGTTCAAACTGCTGGCTTTCTTTATCAGCAGTTGCATTGAATGTTTTAAGATCAATCCTGTGTCTGCCAGAGCCTTTAATAATTACTTTCAGATTCACTGTTCCGTCATCAGTCCCGGAAACTTCTGTTTTAAATTCTGCTTCATTTAAATGCTCTTTACCAATTGGCTTATTTAAGTCTTCATTTGCATATATTGAGATTGCACCAAGGAATCGGTTTACCGGTTCTACCCAGATCTCTTTACTCGTTGCTATGTTTGTGGCACACCAGTGAGGCATGTCACCGTTCATACAATCCATCCCCACAGGCAATGATCCGACAATATCTTTCAGGCAGTATGCAAAATGCGGCGCAAATCTATAACCTACACCATACATTAGACTCTGCCCGAATGGATTGGCCCCGAATATCCATTCCAGCTGCCTGCCAACCAGTGCCATACCTTCGGGGTCTTTTCGCAATCGTGATGCCTCGGCAAGTGCCCAGGTTGAAGACATATGTATATTCGTATTTCCATGAAACAACCCGTCGCGGTATATAGGGAATGTCCTCAGGGCATAATTCCCGTTTAAAGGAGTTCCATCCTTGTACTGGCGAAGCATATCATTACGTACAGCAGAATCTTTTTCTGACATGATATCCGATTCTTTCCAGACCGAATTGGGCAGATTGTTAAATGGTACAGCAATCAGGCTTCCCCGTTTCATGAAATATTCACTGTGAAGCACTACTGCACTGTACCATTCTATCCAGTCGTGATGATCCGGAAATTCTCTGCAAAGCATTCCTAGGGCAATCAAAGGTGCCTCTTCGAAGGCAGCATGAAGATTATGAATTACTTTGGTATGACTTGTATTTTCATAGAAATATCCGGTGATTGGAATACCATCCAGAAATTTCTGTTCCTGACATGTTAAAAGAAGCTTGCCGAAAAAAAGTGCTTTTTCCCGGTACTTATCTTCACCGGTCATTTTTGCCAGAAGAAGAGATGAGGTCACACCCCATGACGCCTCCCGGTAGTCTGCCTGGTCCCATTTTTTATGTGAATCAAGAGCTGCCTGCCAGTCTTCAATTGCTGCAATACGCGATTTCATGGCAAGTTCCGGATGTGTTTTCTCAAGCATCATTCCGGCTTTGGACTGTACAGCAGCTGTCAGAAAGTTTTCCCAGGGTACATTCCTTGCCGGTGATACAACATCATCTATTGTTCCTGGTTTATTATCTGTATATATTCTCATCACACTGAAACTCATATGATATCCGTCGCCAAACCGTGTTTTAAGAAGCCATTTGAGACCCCATGCAACTTCATTCCGTATACGATCGGCCAGTTCAGTCACATCATCTCTTTGCTGAAGGTATTCAAGGTTATTCATCATGGCAAAGGTGGCCATTGCAGTCCGCCATGATCCCTGCGACAGATCGCCGGCATCATGCCATCCGCCATTGATTATCTTTTTCTCTTCACCTTTAAATCCCTGCCAGTCCTTGTGACACTCGAGGTGTATACCCGGAACATTGTATCCGCAGCGTTCGCAGAAGAAGAAATTAATTGCTTTAAATACTGGCTGAAGCCATATGTTTTCGTCAACCCTGAATGACCCTGATTCGATATCTCCGGTTTGAATACGATAAATTCCGGTATCTGACAGGCCTGAAAAGTCAAGTTGCTGAAATTCTCCGTTGATATTGCTGATAAAATTAACCTTACCGGAATAAACTGCTTTTCCATTCTGATCAATCACTTTAAATGTACTGCCTGCACCTTTTCCGGCCATTGCAATTTTTGGATCTCCGGGTCTGTATCCGATATGGCTGAAAGAGATTTTACCCGGTGCAATATTCCAGCCTTCATACTGGTCGGTTTCCACTTTCTGCAGTTCCAGCTTGTCAATGTCATATGTAACAATACCATTTTCTTCAGGATTATGTCCTATCAGCATCTGGTTTATTTCAAATTCTGTGATCCTGTTTCTCTGAATGTGAGGAATTTCAAAAAGGATATGATTCCATTCCCCGGGCTTGAGATCCTGTATGAAGTGTGTGTTACTCGGCGTTGTGGCATTAAATACAGTTCCCTCATTTTCAATGTTCAGGTGCAGGCAGTATGTCATCATATCAGCAGGATGCACAAATACCCAGAATGAGATACGGTTATAATCTGACCAGTCCTGGGGTTCTTTAAACTTCAACAGCACTGATGCATTGCCTCCCTGTGTCCCCGAAAATGAGCCCCATTCAGTTTTGTTTTTCCTGTAATGTTCTTCATCACGCAATGATGTACGGAAACGAAGAGCTTTCTTTCCATCCCTCGAACGTTCTGTCGTATAACTCATTTCACCTATCCCAGTTACATTCCAGCCTGTTTCACTTTCCATATCATCAATTAACCTTGAGGCAAGAACTGACTTCCCGGCCCATTCTGTCATCAGAGAATTCTGTTCAGGTACATTCAGGGGAAACTGGTTAAAGGTTAACAGGTTATCTTCACTTGTTTTTTTTCCGGACTGGCAGGAAATAAGAGTAACAGATAACAGAATAATAAAGTGCTTTTTCATTGTTGTCAGGGTTACATGGGATGTGTATCTTCTAAGATGAAATTTACACATTTTTTTTGTGTAATAAAACCTCTACTTTAAATTCGATCTTGATAACAGTTAAAAAATATTAAAATCAATAAATCTTTATCAATAAAGCAGGATTTATCTTAAATTTAATAACTGAACTTATTCCTTAATCTAAATTCCTGACCATGAAAACTAAGCCTGTTTTATTATTAGCTTTTTTCCTTTTATTATCGTGCCTCTCCTCGAGGATCTCCATTAGCGCACAGGATAAGCTTACGATCAATGACCAGGGTTATTTTGAAATGCCAGGGTTTGATGTTATGGTCTTTGACGATTACTATCCGGGTGGTCACCAGAGTGGTGTTACTATTATACAGAATGGTGTTCGGGTGGCTGCTAATGGTGATATTCGTTTTGGCTTAACTCCCGAAAAGGGACAAAAAAAAGTCGACAAAGCCGCAGGAATAATTGAGACGGAAATAAATTATCCTGAAATCTCTTTCAAATATATTGTCAAGGTTAAGGCGGTTGGCAGAAAGATTGTAGTTACTGCAGACCTTAGCAACCCATTGCCCCCGGAACTTGAAGGTAAGGCATGGTTTAACCTGGAACTCTTTCCTGCCATTCTTTTTGGAAAGAGCTGGAACATGGACAATCAGACAGGTTTTTTCCCGACAGATTCATATGGACCCCTATCCGGTACCGATCTGTTGCCATATTCAGTCGGAAAAACTCTGACTGTTGCTCCCGAGGTTGAATCTCAGCACCTTACTATCAGGGCTTTAAAAGGGGAATTACAACTTGTTGACGGACGCCTTGAAAGGAAAGCAAGCTGGTTCATCGTCAGGAGTGCTGTTCCGTCAGGCCAGACAAAAAATGTCATAGAATGGGAAATAGAAGCAAATACTATTAAAGATTTTGTTTATCAGCCTGTTATTCATATCAGCCAGGTAGGATACCTTCCCGGTGAACCCAAAAAAGCTGTAATAGAATTTGATAAGAAATCCACACTTTCAGGAACTGCAGAGATACTAAAGATCAATTCTGATGGTTCCAGGACAAGTGTTCTGAAAACAGCTCCTGTAATGTGGGGTAAATTCCTGAAATATAATTACGCAGTGTGCGATTTCACCAATCTGAAAGAACAGGGTATTTATGTTATTAAGTATGGTGATGTAACCTCAAACCTGTTCAGGATTGACAGGGATATTTATAACAGGTATGTATGGCAGCCAACTCTTGAATATTTTCTTCCGGTACAGATGTGTCATATGCGCGTTGAGCAGGGTTCTAGGGTCTGGCACGACTATTGCCATCTCGATGATGCTATAATGGCCCCGACCAACCTGACACATTTTGATGGCTATTCCCAGGGACCTGAAACATTCACCTCTTTCAAAAATCCTGATCATGTTCCATATCTCGATCGCGGAGGCTGGCATGATGCAGGTGACTTCGACCTCCGTATTGAATCACAGGCAGTCACCACATGGAGACTGGCCATGATGTATGAACTCTTTGGAATTGACCTCGATGCAACTACAGTTGATCAGCAAACAAGGATAGTAACTATTCATAAACCCGATGGTATTGCAGATGCCCTTCAGCAGGTGGAACACGGAGTTCTTACAATTCTTGGCGGATATAAGGGATTAGGTCGCTTATACGACGGAATGATAAGTCCTACACACAAACAGTACGGACTTCAGGGAGATGGAAGTGCCCAGACAGATAATCTGATATACAGCAGGGATCTTCCTGAAGGAGGAAAAACAGCTTATCAGTCATCGGTAATGGACGACAACTGGGTATTCACTGAGGATAATCCCGGACATGAAATGCTGGGAGCAGCTACCCTCGCATCAGCTTCACGAGTACTGAAGAAATGGAAACCTGAGATGTCAGCAGAATGCCTGAAAGCTTCGGAAGAAATTTATTCAACCGCTTCAAACAAGAAGATGGTAAGTGAAAAAATAGCAGCATCAGCCGAACTCTTCAAAACAACCGGCAACAGCAAATACCTTTCAGATATTATTTCCCAGAAAGAATACATACTCGCAAATATGTCCAGGACAGCCTGGGCTGTTGGAATGATCTATGACAAAATAACTGATCCTGTGTTTCGCAAAGATATGGATAAAGCCATTAAGGATTTGGCTGTTCAGCTCGATTTGGAAACGGCTTCCACTCCATTCGGTGTTCCATATAAACCTGATGTATGGGGCGATGGATGGAAAATACAGTCGTCAGGTGTGAGGTACTATTTTCTGCTTACAGGATTTCCCGGAGTTTTCAAACCCGAAAGGATCTATAATTCCGTGCAATTTGTTCTTGGATGTCATCCGGGTGAAAATACTGCTTCATTTGCTTCAGGAGTGGGAGTGAAGTCGCTCACGGCAGCATATGGCACCAGCCGCGCGGACCTTTCATACATCCCTGGCGGGGTTGCCTCAGGAACAGCTATTATACGACCTGACTTCCCGGAGCTGAAGGATAACTGGTCTTTCCTCTGGCAACAGACAGAATATGTTATGGGGGGCGGAGAAACCGATTTCATGTTTCTTGTACTGGCTTCGAATATGCTGCTTGGGAAATAAATTAATCAGTGATATGTTGATAAAAATTAATCGAAGGAAGTTCCTTGCAAGCACCTCATTATCAGCAACAGGAATTATTCTTGGAAGTAGTTTTTCAGGATGCTCATCCAGAAAGGAGGAGAATAATATTTCATATAATATTATGAAAGATGTCATGAAATATCGAAAGATAGATGCACATGCACATCCCGATTCTGACCTGGGTAAACAATTGGAAATTGCAGACAGGCTGGGAATAGAAAAATTGCAGATATCACAACCGGTAACAAATTTTTCTGGTAAAGAGCCGGAAGGTCCGGATGAGGTCAGGAAGAACAACGATATTGTCATAAATGCTGTAAAACAACACCCGGACAGGTTTATTGGCTTTTTTACCCTGAATCCTATCTATAAGAAAGAATCGATTGAGGAGATAAAAAGATGTGTTGATCAGGGACTGGTTGGCTATAAGGGTTACACCCAGGCTAAAATCAATGATCCTGTTTATTATCCGATTATAGAAAAGCTCATTGACCTCAGAATGATAGTTTATATGCATGCATTCTGCCAGCTTGGAATGGGTGGATACCGTATGAAATACGATATTGGAAGATTTCCATATACCACACTTCCTGAAGAAATGGTTGAAGCTGCCAGAAAATATCCGGAGGCGATATTCCATTTTGCTCACATTGGAGGTGGAGGCGATTGGGAATATGAGTGCAAAATGCTTAAACAGTGTCCGAATATATATGTTGATACAGGTGGAAGCAATAATGAAGAGAATATTGTCGATTTTGCAATCAGGCATCTTGGAGAAGAGAGAATATTTTTTGGTACCGATGGTGCATACATTCATGGTGTTGGAAGGGTCCTTGCGTCCGGGGCGACAGATGATCAGAAGAGAAAAATATTCTTTGATAACTATGCTAATGTTTTGAAGAAAGGAGGCTGCCATGTTGCTTGATATCAATGCATACGTTGGACACTGGCCATTCAAACAGCTTCAGTATAACACCTGTTCAAAACTGCTGGAAAGAATGAACAGATTTTCGGTGGATATGTCAGTGATAAGTAACCTGAACGGGATATTCTACAAGAATACTCAATCAGCAAATGAGGAACTGTATGATGAGCTTCAGTCAGATAAAAACTTCAAAGCACATTTCATCCCATTTGCAATCATCAATCCGATCTATGCCGGCTGGAGGGATGATCTGGAGATAAGCATCACTAAAATGGGGATGAAGGGAGTCAGAGTATTTCCGCAATATCATGATTATGAGATTACTGATCCATTATTTATTGAACTTGTAAAACTGGCCCGTGACAGAGGATTGCCGGTGGCAATCGATATCAGGATGGTAGACAGCAGGCAGCGTTCCTGGATGGATATCCCTGTTTTTGAGCCGAAGGAAGTGAAATATGATATCATTACAAAGGAGTGGCAGCTGAAGAATATTATCCCGATTATTAAAGAGGTACCGGATGCAAAATATATAATTGTAAATATTGCTAATGATTTAGAATTGAGTGATGTAGAACTTGAGCTGATTAAAAAGACAAATATTCTGTTCGATACTTCTGGCAGATCGATGTCTGATTTGCCTGAACTTATCAGAAGATTTGGAAAAGAAAGGATTGCCTTTGGTTCTCATTCCCCTGTTCTTGATTATCTGTCAGGTCATTTACGTATCGAATATATGAATGATTCAGAAGCTGACGAAGCTACAAAAGAGTTATTGAGATCAGGTAATGCGAGGAGAGTGATAGGTATTTGATGAGCATCTGATTAATTAAAAGTAATTAATACATGACAAGTCAAATGATTAAAAAATATTCCTCTATTCTACTTTTGTTCTTCTTACTTACCTTTAAAGGTGTTCTTTTTGCCCAGCAAAAAGATGCGCAGGTAAATGCAGGTATTGCACTTGTCACAGATAAAGAAAACCTTGATGTGTTCTATCAATGGTTACTTTGGAACAATCCTAAAAGTCTGCTCATAAACCATCTGACGAAACAGGCAATAGGTTTGTATGATAAGCGCATCAAAGAGATTGCTGAATTAAAATCTGAGACTGACTGGACAGGCAGGCAGATGTACGTAAAAAAGAAGCTTGCTGAACTGATCGGACCATTCCCTGAGAAAACTCCTCTCAATCCGAAAGTCACAGGGATTATCAAAAAGGAAGGTTACAGAATTGAAAAGATGATATTTGAGTCATTTCCTGGTTATTACGTGACAGGATGTTTATACATTCCGGAAAAGATTAAAGGAAGGATCCCCGCTGTTCTTAATCTGATCGGACATGAGCAGGATGCGTTCAGAGAAAAGCTTGACCAGACAATAAACTATAACCTGATGAAAAAGGGGATGATCGTTTTTACCATCGATCCTCCCGGACAGGGAGAACATGTCCAGAACTTTGATCAGAAAGTAAAATTTTCTTCAGTAGGTTATTCTGTAGTTGAACACTGTTATTTCGGTAACCAGGTCTTCCTCTCGGGATATTCATGTGCAAATTATTTTATATGGGAAGGTATACGGGCTATTGATCTGCTTTTGAACAGGAAGGATGTCGATCCGTCCAGGATAGGAGTTACAGGCTTTTCAGGTGGAGGTACCGTAGCAATGTACCTTGGAGCTACCGATGAAAGGATAAAAGTGGCAGTTCCATCCAGCTGGTCGGTTGCAAACAAAAGGCTTCTTGAAACAAAGGGAGCCCAGGATGCAGAATCTGATATTTACCATAGTGCATTAAATGGGATCAGTTTTGAAGATCTTCTGGAAGTCAGAGCCCCTAAACCGACACTTCTCACATTTACCTCACGCGATGAATACCTCTGCCTCCAGGGCGCAAGAGATGGTTATAATGAAGCAAAAAAAGCATATGAAGTTTTTGGAAAACCTGATGATCTGTCGATGGTAGAAGACGACTCCAAACACTGGCTGACTCCAAAGATCAGACTTTCTATCTATTCTTTTTTTATGAAGCACTTCAACATGAAAGGTGATCCCGCAGAACTGGAGGCTGAGATTCTTTCAAAAGAAGAACTTCAGGTCACTTCAACAGGACAGATATTTACATCTCTTGGTGGAAATATGATCTTTGATATAAACAAAAAGATAACGGAGAATCTCTTGACAAATCTTGAAAAATCCCGTGAAAACAAAGAAGATCACCTAAAAAAGGTTCTGATCAAAGCTGCGCAATTATCCGGTTATCATTCTCCTGAAGATACAGATTATAAGTGTTTTATAAATGGAAAATACCAGCGGGAAGGTTACACTGTTGGAAAATATGCTATTGAGGGAGAAGGCGAATATGCTATTCCATTCCTCCTGTTCGTACCAGATGATAACCGTACAAAACATCAGGCTGTTATTTATCTGAATTCAGCCGGAAAAGCTTCCGATGCCAATCCCGGAGGTGTGATTGAGAACCTTGTCAGGAAAGGGTATATTGTTGCTGCTGTTGATGTTGTCGGTTCAGGTGAAACAAGAAACACCGCTGGCAGGGAATTAACTGATGGGTATACTGCAGTATTGATAGGCCGGAGCGTGGTTGGAATCCAGGCTGGAGACATTGTCAGAATCTCAAAAATGTTAAAAGGACTGGATAATGTTGATGCATTGAAAATTGGTGCTGTCGGTATTAATGAAATGTGTATCCCGCTTATTCATGCGGCTGCATTTGACAATTCCATAAACAATCTTGTTCTGACTGGCTCATTGGTGTCATATCGTTCTATAGCAATGAACCGTGACTACAGGATAGGATTTCACCCCAGGGAGAACGGAGGATACTGGCATCCCTATGAACTTGATTTTACATGGGGAGTTGCCGGAGCCCTGACTGCCTATGATCTGCCTGATCTGATTGCCTGTATTGCACCGCGGAAGATTGCACTTACCGGAATGAAAAACCAGATGATGGAACCAGCTGATGATGAGCTTATAAGGCAGGAAACAGATTTTCCTGTTTCAGTTTATTTATTGAAAAAAGTATCTGAAAACATAAAGGTTATTCATGGTAATGAGAGCATTGAGACTCTTGTTGACTGGGCCATGGCTGGTAATAGGTAACCGAAAACCGGTAACCGTCAACCGTCAAAAAGGACCCGGCACCAGGTAATACGAACCCGGAAACAGATAAATCGATATTACACTTAAACTCTTATCTATGAAAAACTTAAGATTGCTTTTTTTAGTGGTACCGGTTTTCCTGTACTTTGGATGCACCAGTAATACAGGAGAGAGAGTATGGACAATCAATGACCAGGAATACCTGGAAACACAGGGATTTAATGTACTTGCATTCCATAATTCATATCCTGAAGGGGACCAGGGCGGAATTGAATTTATTCAACATGATAACCGTACTGCATCAAATGGTTATATCAATGTTGACCTGCAAGGCGCACAGGCTTTTCCAAGACCTGTCAAAGCTGAAAGAACTGTCGACAGGAAAAAAGGAGAGATAAAGGTGACCATTAAAACTCCCGAATTCAATTTTAACTATGATGTAAGGATATGGCCTGAAAACAATACTATTCATCTTGCCGTAGATCTTGAAAAACCTTTGCCGGCTGAATGGAAAGGAAAAGCGACCTTCGATTTGCAGCTGTTTCCTGTGACTTATACCGGGAAAACTTATCATCTCGGCGGTCAGTCAGGTGTATTTCCAGTGGAAGGAATGGGACCTGTGGCAGCCTCTTCAGACGGAAGAGCAAAGGCTCTGCCGATGGCTGAGGGTACAAAACTGATTGTAGCTCCCGAGGATCCTATGATCAGACTTCAGATTGAACAGATGAAAGGCAATATCCAGCTTTTGGATGAGAGAAACAGTTCGCTTGGAGGGTGGATACTTGTTCGAGCAGAGATTCCTGAAGGAGTTGATAAAGGAGCTGTTGAATGGATCATTACACCTTCAATCATGCCTGACTGGCTCCATAAACCAATGATTGGAATTTCCCAGGTAGGTTATCATCCCGATCAGGTAAAAAGAGCTGTAATTGAACTCGATGCACGTGCAAAAAAAATAGAAACTGCAGTTCTTCAGGTATTTGGAAGCGATGGAAATATGAAGAATGTAAAATCAGGTATCCCTGTAGAGTGGGGAAAGTTCCTGAGATATAAATATGTTGTTTTTGATTTTTCAGGAATAAAAGATCCTGGATTATATACCATTACCTATGGAAATGTTACAAGTGAACCCTTCAGTATCGGTAAGGATGTCTATAAGAAAGCTGTATGGCAGCCAACCCTTGAGATATATTTCCCGGTACAGATGTGCCACATGCGCATTCGTGACCGGGCCCGTGTATGGCATGGTGCCTGCCACCTGGATGATGCACTTCAGGCTCCGGTGTCTACTATTCATGTTGACGGATACAAGACATATGCAACCACTGAAACAAAGTACAAGCCATTTACTCCGGTTCCTTATCAGAACAGGGGTGGCTGGCATGATGCAGGCGACAATGATCTGGCAGCAGGTTCCCAGGCTCAGACAACTCTGTATCTTGCACTGGCTGGTGAATCCTTCGGAATAAATGTAGATCAGACAACTGTTAAGCAGGATGCCCTTTTTGTTGAACTCCGCAAACCCGATGGTATTTCCGATCTTCTTCAGCAGCTGGAACATGGAGCTATTAATCTGCTTGCTGGCTATCGTGCATCAGGTCATTCCTTCGTTGGAATTATTGAAAACAGGGAAGGCAGGAGCTTCCTTGGAGATGTTGCCTCTGTTACTGATCAGCTCTTCTATGATTCTTCTCTGAAACCCGGTGAAGTCAGAGGAAACCGCTCTGGTATTAATGATGACAGATGGGTAGTTACTAATAAAGATACTTCTCTGGAATACGAGGTAATTACAGCTCTGGCAGCTGTAAGCAGACTACTGAAAGGCTTTAATGATAAGCTTGCAGAAGAATGCCTTGGCACTGCAATCAAATCATGGAATTATGAGCAGACTCATGATCCTGTTATTCAGCCCAATGCATATGTTCCAAATCACTGGCAATGGCAGGAAGTACTGGCAACCAGTGAGTTACTGATCACAACGGGTGATAAAAAGTACAGTGAAAAACTGGCGGAACTTATGCCTGTTATAAAAGAAGTCCCCGGCGAAGTTGGCTGGTCTGCTGCCCGTGCCATCAAATACATGAATAATGAAGAATTTAAAAATGGAGTCAAAGATGCTCTTATGAAATATAAGACACAATTGGATTCAACACTCGCAGGAAATCCTTACGGTGTTCCCTGGAAACCCCGTATATGGGGAATCGGATGGGATATACAGGAATATGCTGTATACCAGTATTATCTCAGTCTTGCTTTCCCAGATCTTTTTGACAGGGAAAATGTTTGCAATGTATTGAATTATATATTGGGCTGCCATCCTGGATCAAGTACATCATTTATTTCAGCAGTAGGTGCACATTCGATAATTCCTGCATACGGATTCAACATGCACTGGTGGTCATACATACCAGGGGGAAATGTTTCAGGTACAGCGCTGATCAGACCTGATTTCCCGGAAATGAAGGAACCATTCCCTTATCTCTGGCAGCAAACAGAATATGTGATGCCAGGTGCATCTACATATATTTTCTGCGTGATGGCGGCAGATAATTTACTGAATAATAAATCTTTATGATGTAATTTTTATACTAATCACTATGATAAACAAAACAATATTCAGTTTATACATTTTTGTTGTTCTTTTTATCTTTCTGGCAGGTTGTTCTCAGAACCAATCAATCCGGAAGATGAGAATCAACGATAAGGAATACCTTGAGAAACCGGGTTTATCAGTCCTGGCTTTCCATGATTATTACCCTATTGGAAGACAGGGCGGAATCGAAATCATCCAGCATGGTGAAAGAATTGCAGCTAATGGTTTTATAAGAATGCAACCAGTTGACGGGAAACGAATTCCTGAACCTGTAAAAGCATTGCGCGAAATTGACTCTGTAAACCAGGTAATTAAATGTATTGTGAGCTATGAGGAATTCGGATTTAAGTATGCAATCAGAATCTGGCCTGAAGGAAACAGCATCCGCCTGGCTATAGACCTCGATAAGCCTCTTCCTAAGGAATGGGAAAAGAAACTCAGTTTTGAAATTGAATTTTATCCTCCCCTTTATTTAGGAAAATCGTGGCAGATCGGTGAGTCATTTGGTTATATTCCCAGGCAGACATTGGGATCAAAATTCAAAGATGTTGACGGGACGTTCAAAACTGTTTCGATGGGTGCCGGAAACATATTCACACTTGCAGGTGAAGATCCCGTAAGGAAAGTGGTCATCGAATCTCCAAAGATTAAAATGGAAGCCATTGATAATCGTAACACAGGTTATGGAGGATGGATTTCGGTTAAATCTGAAATTCCTGCCGGTGTTACCGAAAATGCAGTTGAATGGACAATCACACCCAACGTTCTTCCAGACTGGAAACGTGAACCTGTAATTGCTATATCCCAGATTGGATATCATCCTGATCAGGAAAAAAGAGCCATCCTGGAACTGGATCCTCAGACAAAAACGCTTGAGAAAGCGAGGCTTATTAAAATCACCGGAGGAAATGAAACAAAGGAAGTATTGTCTGCAGTTCCGGTTAAATGGGGGCGGTTCCTATGCTTTGAATACGCTGTATTCGATTTCTCAGGTGTCACTGAGCCGGGTATGTACATGGTAACATACGGAGAAACAAAATCATATCCTTTCTCAATAAAAAGTGATATTTTCAGCACCGGTGTCTGGCAGCCGACGCTTGAAGCATATTTCCCGGTTCAGATGTGCCATGTAAAGGTTAAAGACAGGTCGCAGATCTGGCATGGTGCATGTCACCTCGATGATGCTCTGCAGGCTCCTCTGGACATCCAGCACGTTGATCAGTACAGGCAATATCCGGCAAAAGAGACTAACTATGCTGTTCAGACAACTATCCCATACCTCAATGTAGGTGGATGGCACGATGCCGGTGATGATGACCTTGCAGCAGGCTCACAGGCAAGTACAACACATTACCTGGTCCTTGCATATGAACTTACAAATAATCAGACAGATCAGACATTTGTTAATTTTGAAGACAGGTATGTTGAAATGTATAAACCTGACGGTATTCCTGACTTTCAGCAGCAGATAAAGCAGGGAGCATTAAGCCTCCTTTCAGGTTATCGAGCAGCAGGCCATAGTTTTCATGGTATTATTGCTAACCGTGAAGGACGTAATATAACCGGTGATTGGGCTTCACAGACAGATCAGCTTTTTTATGATTCAAAACTAAAACCGGACCAGAGAACCATGACCCATTCAGGAATCAATGATGACAGATGGGTATTTACCAACAGGGATACCGGACTCGAATATAAGGTTGCAGCAGCTCTTGCCGCAGCAAGTCGTTCACTTGCAGGTTATGATGATAAGCTGGCAAAGGAGTGTCTCGAAACAGCAAAAAAGGTTTGGGAATATGAACAATCCCATGAACCTGCCCTGACTCCGGCTGAGTATGTGCCAAGAAATACAAAGGTTCAGGAGATTATTGCTACAACTGAGCTGTTATACACTACCGGAGATATGAAATATGCTTCACATCTTAAAACCCTTCTTCCTGATATTCAGAAAAATGTTGCAGGTAGCGCATGGAGCATTGCAAGAGTTGCAGACAAGGTGAATGATGAGGCATTCAACAACAGCTTTAAAGGATCTCTTGAAAACTATAAGAAGAAGATTGATTCTACACTGGTTTCAACACCTTTCGGAGTACCATGGAGACCGGCTATATGGGGTATCGGATGGAATATACAGGAATTTGCCCTGCAATATTATTACCTGGTTAAGAGATATCCCGATCTTTTCAGCAAGGAACCGATACTGAATGTAGTTAATTATGTTTTGGGATGTCATCCTGCCTCTAATACATCGCTGGTGTCTGGAGTTGGTGCTCACTCAATAACAGTGGCATTCGGTGTGAACAGGACCATGGAAGGTTATATACCCGGTGGTATGGTATCGGGTACTGCTCTCATCAGGCCTGATTTCCCGGAACTGAAAGAAACTACTCCATATCTCTGGCAACAGACAGAATATGTAATGCCTGGAGCAGCAACGTACATTTTCTGCGTTATGGCTGCTGACCTGCTGATGGGAAAATAGGAATTAATAATTTTTTATTATCTTTCAAAGACTGAATCAATACAGAACAATTGAGAAAACATAACCTGTTTCAAATATGAAAAAGTACTCATCCTACCTGCTGACTATTCTGAGAATCCTCATCGGATGGCATTTCCTTTATGAAGGGATTACAAAGTTGCTCAACCCGGCCTGGACAGCTAAATATTACCTTCTGGGATCAAAATGGATATTTGCCGATCTATTCCATTGGATGGCCTCTTCAGCCGGGATTATTAAAGTTGTTGATTTTTTGAATATCTGGGGCCTTATCCTGATAGGCTTGTCCTTATTTATAGGGTTGTTTGTAAGATGGTCTTCGATCGCAGGTGCGATATTGCTTTTTTTCTATTTTATTGCCTACCCCCCAATATCGGGTTATACTTTTGGTGTTGTTGCCGAGGGTAATTACCAGTGGGTTGACAAGAATCTGATCGAGTTTTTTATGCTTATTGTACTGGCTTCACTTCCGGTAGATTTTTTATTCGGAGCGGATCGGTGGCTGAGGCACTGGAAAGAGGAGAAGCCAAATGCACCTGCTCCGGCAGCAGCCACGGAAGACGGATTTTCCAACAAACGACGTGAACTATTGCGAGATATGATAGGCGTTCCTTTTCTGGGAGCCTTTGCATATGTCCTGTATAAGAAAAGCAATTGGGATAGTTTTGAAAAGAAATACCTCCTCGAGAAGCCGGATGCAATCTCGAGTGCTACTCTGAAAAGCTTTCAGCTCTCTTCTCTCGCTGATCTGAAAGGTACTGTGCCAAAGGGGAAAATTGGTGATTTTGAACTGAGCCGGCTTGTTATGGGAGGGAACCTTATCGGAGGATGGTCGCATGCCCGCGATCTTATTTATGTAGATAAACTGATAAAGATGTATCACACTGACGAAAAGGTGATGATGACATTGCAACTTGCAGAAAAATGCGGAATTAATGCAATAATATCCAATCCTGCTCAATTACGTGTTTTCAATAAATACAAACATGAAACGGGAGGAAAGATGAAGTTCATTTCTGACTGCGGAGTAGGAAAAACATTTATTGAGGGAATAGAAGCATCCGTTAAGGGCGGGGCTGATGTAATGTACAGCCACGGAGGGAAATCCGATTTTGCAGTTTATAACAATACTCCCGGCTTCTTTGAAGAACTTCATAAGGGACTGGAACTGATCCGCAGTTATGGAAAGCCTGCAGGAGTAGGCGCTCACCGTGTTGAAACCATAAGAGCCTGTGTTGAGCATGGGATAAAACCCGATTTCTGGGTTAAAACACTTCATACTCACGATTACTGGTCTGCACAGGTTGACCTTGAAAATAAGGATGTTCCGGAGCCCGGATGGAGAGATAATAACTTTTGCCATAAACCGGAGGAAACCATTGCTTTCATGAGTACATTGGAAGAACCATGGATAGCTTTTAAAACGCTGGCAGCAGGAGCTCTGAAACCTGAAAATGGATTCAAATATGCGTTTGACAATGGCGCCGATTTCATTTGTGTCGGTATGTATGATTTTCAGATAGTTGAGGACGTAAATATTGCCCTGAATATCATAGGGAATGTTAACCGTTCCCGACCATGGAGAGGATAAATCTAATAATAAGTCATAGATCAATGTTATTGTTATGAGAAAATCACTAATCTTCATTTTCCTTTCTGGAGTTGTCACACTCTCATCATGTGACTCGAATTCCAGGACTCCTATGAAAGCTGTACAGGACGCGGAAAGCGGACAGATTTTAATTTCTGATGCTGGCAAGCCTGTACTCAGATATAACTACCAAACTGTTTTTGAGAAGGATGCTATTGATACTTTAGCTGCCAACAAATACATAAAAACGCCGAACGACACCTTCATGGCAAACCCGAGTATATATGCAGTTCCAAGAAGCAATTACATACATCCTGTTTATGGACCGGAAGGTGAATTACTAACACGTGACTGGTCGAAGGATCATCCACATCATCGGGGAATATATTGGGCTTGGCCAGAAGTAGAATTTGGCAGCAAGCGAGGGGATCTTCATGCTCTGCAGATAGTTTTTGCAAGACCCACCGGCAAAATAATACTTCAGAGCGGAAATGAATTTGCCCAGGTAGAAGCTGAAAATCTCTGGATGTGGGGAGATAGCATTCCTATAGTGAATGAGGTCGCAGTAATTCGAGCTTACCGTTCAAAAGAAGCCGGAAGGATTATTGATCTTGCCTTCAGGTTTGAGGCACTTAAGGACTCCGTAACGATAGCCCGTCGCGAAACAAAATTATATGGTGGACTCAATATCCGGATGCAGACACCTAAACTTCAGGAGATTTCATTTGTTTCAGACTCAACCGATCAGTTACCCGGGAGGGCATGGTCGGACTTAAGCGGATTATTTGCGGGTGCTGTAAAATCTTCAGGTCTAATGGTTCTGCAGAACCATAATAACCCGGATTATCCCGGAGAATATATTCAGTATCCTGAACTCTCCTGGTGCCAGCCGACATTCCCGGCTTCAGGAACCCGTTATGCTCTCATTCCGGGTAAGCCTCTTGTATTACGTTACCGGCTTCTGGTTCATCCCGGAACCAAACCGGACAAAGATATGTCTTCAAAATTATGGGATACCTATAATTCCGGAACAGAACCCCAGCTGACTTTCTCCATTCCGGTAACTGAACATGTAAAATAATATTGAATAGTATATAAACTCTTAATGCCAGAATCATCAAACTCACAATTAATACCTTAGCATATGAAGAACAATAAATCCCTGTCGCGCCGTCAGTTCATCAAAACTACAGGTACTGCAGCTCTTGCTGCACCCATAATAATGCAATCTTCTGCAATAAACGGACAAAGTAAATCACCTGGTGACAGGATTAATCTCGGTATAATAGGTTGCGGTGCTCTTGGGAAAGTGAGCCTGGATATCTGTGCCTCACAACCTGATGTTGTTGTAGTTGCCGCATGTGATGTATGGAAAGAACGTTTAGATCCTATAGTTGAAAGATTCAAAACCACCTGCACTGGTTATTCTGATTTCAGGGAAATGCTGCTCCGTAAAGATCTTGATGCAGTGATTATCGCTACCCCGGCGCAGTGGCATGCTCTCATAGCTATTACCGCTTCTGAGGCAGGGAAAGATATCTACCTTCAGAAACCGATGACATTGCATCTGGGGGAGAGCCTGGCTGTACGTAATGCTGTGAAAAGGCATAATGTTATCTGCCAGGTTGGTACACAGATTCATGCAAGTGAGAACTATCGAAGGGTTGTAGAATTAATTCGATCTGGTAATCTGGGAAAAATCGGCACTGTACGTACTTTTTTCGTAATGAACGAAGCACCAAATGGTATCGGCTTGGGTAATAGTACAACGAATATCCCAAAAGGTTTGGACTGGAATATGTGGGTGGGTCCGGCACGTATGCAACCATTCAACCCCAATCTGGTAAAAGATGCATTCTATCACTGCTTCTGGATGGATTTCAGCGGAGGATGGACACCAGGTATGGCTCCCCATATCATTGATTTACCTGTTTGGGCTCTCGACCTGGGTTACCCTACAGAGGTAAGCGCAACCGGTGGTCGTTTCATTATAAAAGATGATGGCGATGCATATGATAACCATGAAGTTATATTTCATTATCCGAACCTTACAATGAGCTGGATGCAATCTTCGACAAACAGTTATGGATTTGATTTTTTACGAGGACAGGAAAGCAGGCGCAGATTAGGAATATACTTCCATGGAGTTAATGGCACCTTGCAGACTGATTATGACAATCATCTTATTTTACCAGAAGGCGACAGAATGAGTGGAATGGTGACTCCGGCAAAATCAATTCCTCCTTCACCCGGTCATGAACTCGAGTGGCTCGAGTGTATTAAATCACGCAAACAACCTTCCTGTAATCCCGGGTATCATGTTAAAATTGATGTGCCCATTGCGTTGAGCACACTGTCTCTTCAACTTGGACGTTCCATCCGGTTTGATCCTGATAAAGAGTTAATAATCGGGGATAAAGAAGCAACAAGACTTGCTGTTCCGGAGTACCGGGCGCCCTGGAAATTCCCTCTGGAATACTTATAATAACTTAAAAAAATCAAATCTAAACCAGGATCTAGTAAAATAAACTGGATGGATGTTAACATTATGAAACAAAATTTACAATGAAAAATAGTATCAACTTCTTCGTTTTATTACTTATTACTATATTATTCGCAGGCTGCATACAAAATGCCAGTAAAAGAACCACCATTTCCCTGAATGGAATCTGGCAGATCGCCGACGGGAAGAAAGATATAGTTCCGGCAAAATTTGAAAGAAACATTCCGGTCCCCGGACTAATTATACAGGCACAACCTGCATTTTTGAATCCGGCACCAAAGTTAGCCGACAGGTTTGCTATTGATAGAAACACAGATTTATTCTATCATCAGCAGGATAGTCTCCGGGAAACCTATTGGTATCATCGGACCTTCAGGATCACGCAAAATATACATGAGGTTGCTCTTCTAAAGGTTGGCAAAGCGATGTTTGGTACAAGAGTTTATCTGAACGGAACTTTCATCGGAGAGCATCTTCCCTGTTTTACCCCGGGGTATTTCGATTTAAGAAAAGCTCTGAAAAAAGGAGAAAATGAATTAATTATCGCGGTAGGATCTTGCAGGAACTCATTGCCACAGGATGTACCTGATGGTTTTGATTATGAAAAGGAACGATACATATCCGGAATATTTGATAATGTGGATTTGATTTTAAGCCGTACACCTTATATAAGTAATGTTCAGATTGCACCCGACATTAAGAAAAAAGTTGCAAGGATTCAGGCAATACTTTACAACAATGAAGAATCCACCTCATCGAAAATAACATTCGTTATTAAAGAAGCAAAAACCGGCATTGTTGCAGGAGAATATAAAACTGATAAAATTATATTTGATGCCAATAGAGACAAGACGATAGACGTAGAAATTCCTATCAAAGACTGTATACTCTGGTCACCTGAATCTCCATTCTTATATACACTGGAAGTAAGTACAAAATCAGATTTTTACAAGACCCGTTTCGGAATGCGTGAGCTACGTTTTGATTCATTATCTCATCACGCAATATTAAATGGGAAGCCTTATTTTTTAAGAGGCACAAACATTACATTATATCGGTTTTTTGAAGATCCGGCTTGCGGAGACTTACCCTGGAATTATGATTGGGTACGTACAATGCACCAGAAGTTTAAAAAAGATATGTTTTACAATTCTTACAGGAATTGCATCGGTTTTCCTCCTGAAGAGTGGTATAATATTGCTGATGAAGAAGGGTTTATGATCCAGGATGAATTTCCTATATGGTACGGTGGCCCAGGCTGGAATAAATGGGTTAAGAACTTAAACAGCGATGAACTTGCACTTGAGTACAAAGAATGGATGCAGGAGCGATGGAACCACCCTTCCGTCGTGATTTGGGATGCCAACAATGAAACACAGTTAATTAAGCCATCTATTGATTCTGCAATAGCAAAAGTCAGATCTCTCGATCTGTCTGGCAGAAGCTGGGATAATAGTTACAGTAACGTCCGGTCTCCCGGAGATATATTTGAGTCGCATCCATATCATTTTTCAGATGCTGATTTCAAATTTAAAGATATTGCCAGAGCCAGCATAATCCCTGAAGGCAATGCTTTAAAAAACCCGGGTAACTATCCTGTAATTATTAATGAATACGGATGGCTATGGCTTAACCGTGACGGGAGCACAACCACTCTAACCAGTAAACTTTATGAAAACCTTATAGGTAAAAACTCAACCGCCCAGGAAAGATGGAAATTGTATGCTGAATATATTGCAGCCGAAACTGAATTCTGGCGCTGCCACAGGAAAGCAGCAGGAGTATTGCATTTTACAGGGCTGGGTTATGCCAGGCCCAATGGTCAGACCTGCGATAACTGGATCGACCTGGAAAAGCTAACATGGGAACCTCAGTTTTACACCTATATGCACAATGCATTCTCTCCGATTGGTTTAATGATAGATTTCTGGGATGAAACAATCAAAACCGGTATTCCAAAAGACATCCCGGTAATAACAATTAATGACACCGAAAAAGATTGGCAGGGAAAAGTAATGTTGCAGGTATTGAAAAGCGGAGTTGTTGTACAGGAGTATCCAAAAGAAATTACCATTCCTGCCTTTGGTCAGAGTATGCTTTCATTTTCTCTTGATACTGATCTTAAAAAGGGCAACTACACAATAGAAGTATTTCTGTTTAATACCCCATTTGGAACAATCAAAAGCATCAGGAAATTCAGTATCTGATTTTTAAATAATATCTTACTTTCAGGAATCAATGCCTTATGGCCATCTTAAAATGTGAGTAAAATCGGGGATTAATAGTAAACAAGGTTGTGTATTATTAATTCATTTCCTGTGCAGAAAGAATAAAAAGTAATTTAATATGGACGATTCAGATATTAATTTTAAAATTTTGGATTGAATAATAATTAAAGAAAGTTGGTTTCTGATAAAGTACCGTGGAAATAGAGAAAAAACCCGATTTTAATATCTGTATGGAAAGGATTTACGCCTGGTATAATCATGAGATTATTGACAGGGTTCCTATTCGTTTTTCTGCACATAATGCTGAGTATAACGATAATATTGAATTGCCGGGCTATTCGTGGAACAGTTTAAAAGAGCGTTGGTTTGACACAGACTACCAGTTAGAATTGTTCGAATATAAACTAAGTCATTCAACTTTTAATGCAGAGACCTTTCCTGTTTTTTGGCCCAATTTAGGCCCTGAAGTGTTTACTGCCTTTTATGGTGTTGAATTGGAGTACAAAGAGGTTACATCATATTCCATCCCATCAATAAAAAGCTGGGACCAGCTTGAAAATATTAAGCTGGATTTCAATAACCCATATTTAAGAAAATTGGAGGAAATGACCCATGCGGCTCTTAAACGATGCAATGGTAAATACCTTGTCGGCTATACCGACATTCACGCCGGTATAGACTGTGCAGCAGCTTTCAGAGATCCGCAGCAGTTTTGCATCGATCTTTTGTTAGAACCTGAGCAGGCAAAAAGGATAGTCGATATCTCATCCCGTGATTTTCATGCTGTTTATAATCATTTTGATACAATCCTAAAATCTCACAACCAGCTTTCGGTAACATGGATGGGTATTCCATCTTATGGCAAAATGCATATCCCAGGCTGTGATTTTGCTTCAATGTTATCTCCTGAAGATTTTGATATTTTTGTTCTTCCCTCAATTATAAAGGAGATAGCCCCTATGACTCATAATATTTTTCATGTTGATGGGAAAGGGGTCGCCAGGCATTTGGATAAAATTCTGCAATTGTCTGAAATAAATGCTATTCAGTGGGTGCAGGGAATGGGGGTAGATACTCCTATTATGCAATGGGTGCCATTGATAAGGAAAGTACAAAATGCAGGTAAATCTTTAGTTATAGATCTGAAGGTATCAGAACTTGAACCCTTTATAAATTCAATTGATCCGGAAGGAATTTTATTGTGTATCGACACAGATCCGGATACCCAAAAAGATATTATTAAAAGAGTACTAAAATGGAAATGATATAAATTTATTCAGCAATAACCTAAGAATAATATAATGAAAAAATACTTGTTGCTATTCCTGGTTTATTCTATTGTTTCTTTCTATGCATCAGCTCAAAATAAACAGAATAAAATAGTCAGCAGGAATCTTTCCGCTCTTGTCACGCAGGATGGCCTTGTATCGCTTATGGCAGCTAATAATAAACATACTTTCCCTGTGAAGGTAAACACTTCACTGGAAGGTTGTGAAACAATTGGGGAGGTTAGTTCGAAACTTCTGGCGGGAAATGGGATAGAAAATAAACGGTTACTGAAAAATAAAACAACAGGTTCCGCCTGTATTTTTACAGAAAGATTCAAACCGGCTGAAAATGGGTTGCATTGTGAAATTGAAATATGTGGTAAGGGAGATCCCTGGTCAACAACAATAAAAACAGCTGTTTTATATAAGGCAGGCGAATTTTCAAAAATTTGGGCACCATGGGGAGATATCAGAATAAGCAAAAAGTCTTTTAGCGATTCCGGAATCCGGGATTCAGAGAATCTCACTTTTGATCAAAACTGGACAGATCCACTTCAGCCAAGAAATTTTTTTAATGATACTCTCTTTTATGGAGCTCCATATTTCAGGTATGATAAACCTGGAATAGGATTTATTCCTTTTCAATGGAACCTGCTGTGTATCCCCATGGTATCAATTATTGAGAGTAAAGACGATGCCGGACTAAGTATTATTCTTGATCCGGATGATGATATTCTCGATCTGACAATGGAAGTTCAGTCTGATGGTACTATTCTGTTTAACAGATTATTTAACCGTATTTCTGACAAGAATACTCTTAACTTTTCTTTCAATATCATAACTCATGAGTCTGATTGGCGTGGTGGACTCAGATGGATAAGTGAGAATTTTCCTGAGTATTTCAATCCTGCAAACCCTGCAGCCGATGAAATAGCCGGAACAGGGGGATATTCAGATTCAGATGTTGACTTTGATGTTGAAAAAATGAAAATGATGGCTTTCAGCGTGAACTGGAGAGCCAGCTTCGATTTCCCATATATGGGTATGTTTATTCCTCCGGTTGCTAAAAATGAATCATGGACGCGGTTTGGAGGCAGACCCACATCTGTTGCAACCATGCAGCAATATGCAGAAAAAATGAGAAAAATGGGTTTTCATGTACTTAGTTATTTTAATGTTACGGAATTCGGAGCTAAAATGAAATATCCTCTGACATCCCCTTCCACTTATAATGAATCTGATCTTTGGAAGAGTGCTAATGATTTTCTTTCAATAAAACTTAATGATGCTATTCTTCATGTTCCCACGCTGGTTCTACAGGAAAAACTAGGGTTTTATTCAAAAACCAAAAAGGGTGGAGCATACTTCACATGGGAAGACGGACTGGTATTGGATTGCGGAGATCCAGTTTACAGAGATTTTCTCATTGATCAGGCACAAAAACACATAGAGTTTATACCTGCATCTGATGGCGTTTGTATCGACCGGTTGGATTGGCTTCGTATGTTCAATGAAGATAAGGATGATGGAATAACCTGGTATATTGATCGTCCTGCAAGGTCTTTAATCAGTTCATGGAAATATCTTATGAAAGATTTTTGCCCCCTGATGCATAAAAATGGAAAGGTCATTTTTGTTAATAATCATGACAAGCGAATAGATCTTCTTAAAAATATTGATGGTATTTTTGATGAATTCACTTATTCAGGAGCACCTCTGAACTTAACAGCGTTGTTGTGTATTAATAAGACAGCACTGGGCTGGACTGGTGATAACAGTTCAATAAAATCAGAAGGGGTAGATAACTTTTTTCAGAAATATCTTTACATGGGTGTTTTCCCGATGGCTCCATTTCCCGGAAACGATCACTCAATTCATCCTGATGAATGGACAGACCGGCAATACATCGATTATGGCCATTTGTTTGTTGCAATACGTGGCAAAAAGTGGGTGCTTGAGCCAAACTGTATAGAAGTGGATAATGACAATGTAAAAGCGAATCTTTTTAAAGTCCCTGATGGATATGTGATTCCAGTCGTATTTGGAAAAGGCATAAAAACTGTAACTTTAAATGTTCGCAATATTCCCGGATTAAAAAAAGCTTCATGTAAAGCAGTTTATCCCGGGAACCAGGAATNTTTATCATTGAAGTCAGAGTTCNNTGCAGGTTNATTGCAGGTGCATGTGCCACTTGTCAGGGGTTGTGCAATGGTGAAAATAGAGAATATTAAATAATATAAACTTTATACGTATGAAAAGAGTAATATTCAACTTGTTGGTTCTATTAATTCTGACAGCTTCGGTTGCTGATGCAAAAGAATACCATGTTTCTGTTATTGGCAACAACAGCAATGACGGATCAGCCGCAAAACCGTTTAAAACGATCAATACTGCAGCCCAGTTAGCAGAGGCTGGTGATATAATAACAGTTCATGCCGGTACATATCGTGAATGGATCAATCCTGCAAGGGGAGGAGAAACCGATTCAAAAAGAATAGTTTACCAGGCAGCTGCAGGAGAAAAAGTAGAAATAAAAGGTTCCGAAGTTGTTACCGGTTGGAAAAAAGAGAAAAACGGAATATGGAAAGTTACTTTACCAAACTCATTCTTTGGCGATTATAATCCATTCCAGGATTCAATTTATGGAGACTGGTTTGATAACTATGGCAGGATTCATCATACAGGTGAGGTTTTTCTGAACGGGAAATCCTTATACGAAATGGAAAAAATTGAAAAGGTCATAAACCCTGTTCCATATACTGCTACCAAAGATACAACAGGCTCGACCTACACATGGTATTGTGAGAGCAATTCAACTAACACAACTATCTGGGCTAACTTTCACAAATTTAATCCCAATAAAGAGTTAACTGAAATAAGTGCTAGAAGGACCTGCTTTTATCCCATGAAGCCCGGAATAAATTATATTACAATCAGAGGATTTCATATAAGTCAGGCAGCTACCCAATGGGCAGCACCTACAGCGGAGCAGATTGGTATGATAGCCACAAACTGGAATAAAGGCTGGATTATAGAAAATAATGTGATAAGCGACTCAAAATGTTCAGGTATCACTCTTGGCAAAGAGCGCGGCACAGGTCATAATGTCTGGTCAGCTGATCAAAGCCTGGATGGCTCACTTCATTATATCGAAGTAACATTCAGGACATTAAGAAATGGCTGGAGTAAAGAGAATATAGGCTCCCATATAGTAAGGAACAACGAGATTTTTAACTGCGAACAAACAGGAATGTGTGGAAGTATGGGTGCTGCATTTAGTATTATCGGGAACAATCATATTCATCATATCTGGGTAAAAAGACAATTCAGCGGGGCGGAAATAGGAGGAATAAAATTCCATGCTGCGATTGACACAAAAATTGAAAAGAACCGCATACATGATACAGGTCGGGGAATTTGGCTTGACTGGATGGCACAGGGAACCCGTGTCTCAAAAAACCTGATGTATAATAATGATCTGGAAGATCTGTTTATGGAGGTGAATCACGGACCAACACTGGTTGATAATAATCTCCTTTTATCTGAAGTTGGTATTGTAACACAATCAGAAGGAGGAGCACTGATACATAACCTGATTGCTGGCCAGATATGTATGTGGCCAGAACCTAACCGCTATACACCATATCACCTTCCGCATTCCACAGCTGTAGCCGGACTTTCTACCATCTTATCAGGCGATTACAGGTGCCTGAATAACATTTTCCTTGGCCTGAGTCCCGAAAAGAACAAAAGAGATGCCAGGTATCATTATGGATTGGTGGGCTTCAACAATTCAGTTTGGCCGGTTATGATAAACGGGAATATTTATTATAATAAGGCAATGCCATATAAAGCGGAGAGTAACTCTATTAAGAATAATGATTTCCTGACAAAAATGGAGATAACCGAGGAGGGAACTAATGTATTTCTCAGTTTTTCACTGGACGAAAGAGGGACAGATGTAAAAACTCAACTCGTAACAACTCAATTACTTGGGAATGCTAAAATGCCAAGGGAAGCATTTGAAAATCCTGATGGCACTCCCCTGAGAATTGATACCGATTATCTTGGCAGGAAACGTTCGGAATCAAATCCCTCAGCCGGTCCATTTGAAACTCCCGGGAAAGGTGTAATAAAGCTGAAAGTCTGGTAAGCTTTTATTTATCCACAATGAACTATGAAAAAACTTATTCCTCTTCTTCTGACAATATCAATCTTTGGATGCATCAACAATAATACTCTTGTTCGGAATGATCAATCTTTAAATAATAAATCCAAAAGTGAAGATATTGAATGGAGCCATATGTGGATGGTTTCGGTGAATAATCATGAATTACCAAGGGTATTGATCATCGGGGATTCACATGTGGAGCGCTATTATCCGGTTGTGGCTGAACAGCTAAAAGAAAAAGCATATTGCAGCAAATTCACAACTTCAAGAAGTATGGGTGATCCTGCATTAATCGAACAACTAAAAGCTCTTTTTTTCAGTTACAGGTTCGATGTTATCTGCTTTAATAATGGTTTACATGGTGTTGATTATACCGATGAAGAGTATAGTAGCTTTATTCCGGTGGTATACAGCCTGTTCAAAAAAAATAATCCTGATCTGAAATTAATTTGGGTTAACACTACAGCAAGGAGAATCAGGGAAAATACAGGGCAGTTTGAAGAGCACAATAGTGGAGTAATCAACAGGAACAAAGCAGTTGAAAACTTTACACGGGAAAATAATATTCCACTGATTGACTTCTATTCGCTTTCAATTAATCATCCTGAGTATTATGAGAATGACGGGATTCATTTTAATAAACAGGGAGTAGAAGATGAGGCTAAAACCATTTCATCCGGAATAATTAAAATAATTGATAATCTGAATGTCAATTAATTCAGAGGATTTACAGGGTTCGTATTATCTGTAATCTTTTCATTTTCAGAACCGAAGGAGATTGATTTCTCTGGTTTTGTCATTGGTTATCAGGTATAGAATAAACTATTGATTTTATTTTCTGAGCCCATTCAGCATGCGTCAAACCTGATGTAAATGTTTGGTAAGTAATTACTTTCCCAAAAGTAAGAGTAATGTCTGAGTTTTTTTGTTTAAGCATTTCGCGTGGAAGGAGGAGTATTTCAACTGACATTTTTATTCCAAGAAACTTTCGCAGGTTAGCAACAAAGTAAAAAAGGTTGGAGTTTCTCCCGCTGATGTGAACAGGTATAATATCACGCCTGTATTGAATAGCTTTGGTGATAAAGGTTTTTTGCCAGACAAGGTCTGAGATCTTACCCTGGGTTCTGCGGGATACTATCCCTGCAGGGAAGATCATTATCTGAGAATCTGATTCGAAGAGCCTGTTGAACTTTCCTACTGTCTCCTTGGTATTTGTACCGAACACATTCACTCCCACGATTACAGGATGAAGATTTGGGATATAGTTAAATAGCTGATTAGAAGGAGAGATCACATCAGGAAAAAAACTGTAAATTGAACTCAGAAAGGAAAGGGCATCAATTCCGCCGACAGGATGGTTTGCAACAAAAACAAATCTCCCTGATTCAGGAATATTTTCACCTCCCTTGATGATAACCTTAACGTTCCATTCATTTAGCACATCGTTAATAAAAGGCACTCCGGTTTTATGACGGTTATTATGAATTGTGGCGTTAAGCTCATCCTGATGGACAGCTTTTATAATTAGCCTGACAATAAATTTTGGAAGAGATCTGACAAATTTGGATTTGCTGCTCAATAAAGCTTTTTCAATATCAATGATTTTGATAATTTCCTCCATAACTAAAACTGCTGATAAAATTGTGCAAATATAACAGTTTATTATGGTCTGACTTTTCTGGTCAAATATATACCGGAATTATAGTATTTAATATTGCAGCACGCTATCTGAGCGTCAATTAAACTTCTGCAAATCCTACAATATAATTATGACCGAACTTTTTTGCACATTTCGGACATGTGGTGAAATAGAAATATAATTTACCGGCTTTCCTCCCCTGCTCCGTGAGATAGATATCAAGTTCTCGGATATATTTTGGCACATTGTTATATGGTCCATCAAAAACCATACTGATAAAAGTGCCGGTAAGTTTCACATTTTCAGCTCCCGGAACTTCTTTGGTTACATTCATATAAAGTTCGCTTTTCCATGGTGAAGGATCATATGCAAGAAGGAGAAAATCTTTCAGCTCAGGAGCAGCACCCGAATCCTGTGCTTTCTTCCACATCCTGCCTATTACTTTTCCCATCATTGACGGTAACGGGAAATGGAATAATTGAGGAATATAATCCCTGATGAAAGGTTTCTCTTTCCAGTTGTGCACTTTCTTATCCCATGGTTCCGGATCGAAAACCGGACAACATTCCTGACTTTCTTTAACTTGGTTCATAGCAAAATTGTTAAAAGATTAGTTTGAATTAATGGTTTTATCGACCTATAGGACATACAGCAACACACATTCCGCATACTCTGGCATCTTTGCCTAATCTTGATCTGCCGAATTCAGTACATTTATCACGGCATTTCCAGGGATCGTAGAATTCTTCTCGTTCAATGGATATGTCCCAGAGTTTTCCATTGGCTGCTTTTGCAGGGCAGATATCAACGCATAAATTACATGTTCCGCAACGACTTTTGTCGATGGATTTAGATTTTACCTCAAGTGGTGTATTAAGTAGTATTGAAACGAGCCTAAGCCGTGGCCCGGATTCTGTTGAGATAAACAGATCTGTTTTCCCGATCCAACCAAGGCCAGCTCTGGTCGCTGCCATTTTATGGGGAAAATCTGTACGAAGAGTCTTAAAATATATTGTGTCGAGTTCAGCTGTTGAAACAGTGGGATCAATAACTATTGATTCAAAATTATTTCTGCTCAGATCGTCTGAGATTTTTTTCATTAATGAAGAAAGATCTTCGTTGATCTGCCTGTAGTGAGAGTAGTACTCCATAGTCGGCCCTCTGGTAATTCCGTCCACAATTGCACTATCGAGTTTACGCCCGATGGAAATACACCAATTATAACCATCGTATTTTTTATCAATAAGTCCTGTGAGATCTGCAAAACCATATATATAGTTTTTTGCCGGGAGCAGATATCTTTTTAGTATTTCATCTATCTGATGCATCCTCTGAAATTACCTGGTTACCTGGAGAATCAGGTAGTACTGTTTGATTATTTGGCATAAGCGAATCAGTAAGTTCCGCCATTTCTTTCTGTGCTTCCTCAAATTTCTCATATTTGTTCAGGACTACTTTTATTGTACCATCCTTGTTCATCAATTGCAGGATTATATCACTGAAATTCATATCGAACCTGACATTACTGCGACTATAAGATGTATATTTCCTGGTTATGTTTTTGATACTGAATCTTGTAAATTCGGTCACATTTATCCATTTCCCTGTTCTGAAAATACCAAAAAGCGAAGTATATGGTTTAACTCTTTTGTTTTCTATATCAATCAATGTTCCTGTATATGTGAAAGCCATGAAAAACCCAGGAATAAAAAGAAGTAATGAAGTAAGAGAATAGGTTGCTGCAAAAATTCCGCATGCGATGAAAACATAACCCATATAACTTTGAGCAGGACCAAAGAATTTTCCGAGATTATTATTACGTACAGCCATAGTTTAACGGGTGACGGATCTGCACTTATTGCTAATCATTCATTATTTGGTATTCAGGATTCCTTCCAGCCATTTTTCAGCAAGTATGGGCCATGTCTCTGCAGCATTCTTTCCCGGCCTAAGTCCGTAACCATGTCCTCCAGCTGGTAATAAATGAAGTTCAACAGAAACCTTTGAGTCCCTGAGAGCTCCTGCCATCACCAGTGCACTATTTGCATACTGGTCATCAGCTGTTTGAAAGATATACATGGGAGGTACTTCTTTACTGAGCTGAAGCTCCGGAGTCAGGGTTAAGTTTGGACCCTGATCTAGATAAGCCGGATAAATAAGCATTGTGAATGAGGGTCTGCATGAGAGGCTATCCGATTTATCAACAGGGGAATATGTTCTTCTGTTAAAGCAGGTGCTGGCTCTTGCACTGAGGCTTCCACCAGCCGAGAAACCCATTACTCCGATCTTTTCAGGATTAATGTCCCATTTAAAAGTGTTAGCCCTTATAACTCTTATGGCACGCTGGACATCCTGCAAAGCACCTTCCTTTTTGTCAGGAATCCTGTATTGAAGAACAAATGCTGCAAATCCAAGTTTATTAAGCCATGCTGCAATCTCGGTACCCTCAAGGTCGTACGCAAGTACTCTGTATCCCCCTCCCGGACAAACTATTACAGCAGGTCTGTTTTTAACGACCTGATCCGGCAGAAATACTTCAATAGCCGGATTTGTAACTTCAGTGAACCTTTTAATATTGTCTTTCTGTGATACATCAATAACTGCCAGCTGTTTTGATTTTGGTTCTCCGGGTACCTTGCCTGGCCAGAGATAGATGATATCATTCTTCTGAGAGAATGAATAAAGAGATAATAATAAAAAAGAAAAAGCAAATACATGTTTCATACCGGGAAAATTTTAAGTTAATTGAGTAGAGACGTTGCATGCAACGTCTCTACATATTATCAATGCAGCTATTGTCTTTTTGGGTTTTACTTAATCCACTATTTCTGCATGATCAAATTTCTGTGACTGAAATTGAACCCGGCTGCTTCTCACCTTATTTGCACCTTTACTCCCGAAAAATCCCCAACCACCGCTTCCCAGAAGGAATCCAAGTGCATATAGTCCCCCGTTATTATTTTGTGCGTACATCGTTATTTTTTCATTAAACAGCATTCCTATAAAATCGAAAGGAGCAATGAAGCCATGCCATAAGCCACCAAGAAAGCCGTATGTATGTCCGGTCAGACATTGCTTAACAGCTTCATTATTAGCGCATCCTGCCAGCAGGATTACTGAAGTGACAAGAAACAGGAAAAGGAGATTTTTTTGAGAAATGAGTGTTTTCATTCTTTGTAAGATTAGGTTGAATATCAGATTTACAATTGTGTCAAAAGAGCGTCAGTTCAATAGATTTTCCTGAGTATTTTTTTTCGTGATCAAGAAGCCATTTCTTTCTTTTAAGACCTCCTCCATATCCTGTAAGATGACCATCCGAACCGATCACTCTGTGACATGGGATTATTATTGAGATACGGTTCATTCCGTTAGCATTTGCAACAGCACGGATTGATCCGGGTATACCCATGGCAACCGATTGTTCAAGATAAGAACGGGTAGTGCCATACGGGATATTCATAAGTTCCTTCCATACAGATTTTTGAAAGTCAGAACCCGGAGCAATGATGGGAACAGAGAACTCCTTCAGGCTGCCTTCAAAATATCCGGTCAACTCTTTCCTGAGGATCTCAAAGTGCTTATTCTCACCTTCATCTATGATTGTTTTGAAATATCTCGCAAGATCTTTATATTCAGTATTTAGCATCTTCCGGTCGTGGAACTCCAAAAGGCAGATTCCTTCATCAACTGCTCCGGCTATCATAATACCGAGTTCCGTCTCTATTTTAGTTGTAGCTATCATTTATGTAAGGAAGCTCTTGAATTTATTTCTTTTTGCCAAGAAGAAATGTTGCTATCATTCCAGTGAGAAAAACTGTTGTCCCACTAACTATCATTATTTTTTTCTTTTTTTGTTCTGTTTCTGTCATTTGGTTCCATGGTTTTTGTCTTTTACTGAAAAGCAGATAAAGTACCAGACAAAGGGCAGCCATTGAAACTAAAAGAACTACTAATCTGATCATACTGATAAAATTGTTTAAATAATTATCCTGAGTCAGCAGGGAGTTTGTCCTTTAGCCGACTTTATGAATTTCACATTCCTGAACCTCAATGCAGACCAGTCTTCATCAATTCTAACCATCCGTATCCCAAAGAGACCTGAATCGTTAAGAGCTTTCCATCCATGATCGCGATCTATATCAGTTCTGTAATTTTTTGAAGTTTTCCTGGGATAACAAAACCATAATATTCCATCAACAAGCAGGTTGTGAATTGCTTTAGGTGTGAGAGACTCAACTTCCGAAACACTTGTGACAAATATCAGAACGAAACCATATGGGAAACGAGGGTCTATTTCAGTGTCAATTTTTACATCTTTAAGCGCGTCCGAAAGCGAAATCCTGAAACTGTCAATAGCATTGATTATGGCAATCCTTTCCTGTCCTTTATAATTAAGCTTTTCCAGTAAAGTTTTCATATGGTTTCCCTATTGGGTCGCAAATTTACAAAAAAATGACCCCTAAATACATTAAAAAAACAAACATTTTTGTTGTCATTTTTATTATGTGGCTTAATATGTCTATAAAAATAAACATATTCTTAATAATTTTCATTTAAAAGATCATACCTTTGCATCGTCAACAATTGGGGTGCCTTATAACTACGGGCTGAGATCATACCCTTAAACCTGATCCGGATAATGCCGGCGTAGGAAAAAAGAGTATCACATTAATCAGCCGTAAATAACAACTTCAATTACTTGATTATTAATTATTTAATCATGGTGATCAGAAAAATATTTTATTTGGTTATATTTCTTTTGCTGGCAGGTATTTCACAGGCTGCAGGATTTCAGGATAACAGTTCCGCAATAAAAGGGAAAGTTACTGATATCAACGGAACACCTTTACCGGGTGCGGCTATAACCATTGTAAATACTTTCATGGGAATACATACGGATTCAACAGGGAACTATACCCTGGAGGATTTGAAAGATGGTATTTATGTCCTCAGTTTTTCGTTTATCGGCTACGAGTCGCAGTCACGGGAAGTAAGACTAAAAGGTACTGCTATTCTGGATATAGCCCTTTTGCCTAAATCATTTATGACTGAGGAGGTTTTTGTAAATGCAACAAGAGCAGGCGAACACACACCAATGACATATACTACTGTTAATAAAGAAGATATAATAAAGAATAATTTTGCTCAGGATATACCATATATCCTGAATTACACACCTTCATTAGTTGTGTCGTCAGATGCAGGAACCGGAGTTGGTTATACAAATATCAATATAAGAGGAACAGACGTGAAGCGTATTAATGTGACAATTGATGGAATACCCGTTAATGATGCCGAATCACACGGTGTCTGGTGGGTCGATCTGCCAGATATGGCATCATCTGCTGATAACATTCAGATTCAACGCGGTGTCGGGACCTCAACAAATGGAGCCGGCGCTTTCGGCGCAACAATAAATTTTCAGACAACAAGTCTGAATCGCGAACCATACGCAGAAGTAAATTCATCATATGGCTCATTTAATACTTCAAAAAACACTATAAATTTTGGAACCGGGTTGATAAATAAAAAATTTGCCATTGATGCACGTTTATCTAAAATCTGGTCTGATGGATATATCGACAGGGCCTTCAGCGATTTGAAATCATTTTATATCTCAGGAACAGTTTACGGGAAGGCAGGTTTATTAAAATTAGTGATATTTTCAGGTGTAGAACACACTTACCAGGCATGGTATGGTGTCCCAAAAGATTCATTAAGCACACACAGAACGTTTAACCCTTATAATTATGAAAATGAAACGGATAATTACTGGCAGGATAATTACCAGCTCCATTATTCAAAAGAAATAAATAATTATCTGCATGCAAATGTTGCATTGCATTATACAAGAGGTAAGGGATATTATGAAAACTTTATTGCAGACTCAAAATTCAGCTCATTTAATTTACCCGATGCAATTTTTAACATTGATACTATTTCCAGCTCTGATTTTATAACACAAAAATGGCTGAAAAATGATTTTTATGGAATAACATACTCTTTAAATTATACTAAAAATAAAATTACCGCAGTAATTGGTGGCGGATGGAATAAATATTCAGGAAATCATTTTGGTGATATTGTATGGGCTAAAATTGTTACTTTTAATAGTGATAAGTATCGCTGGTATCAGGGTACTGGTGATAAAAAAGATTTAAACACATTTTTGAAAATAAACTATTCATTAACTGACAGATTTAACTTATATTCTGATTTGCAGTTCCGCAATATTGATTACTCAATCGGAGGCTTTGACGATAACCTTAAAGATGTTACGCAGCATCATACATATAACTTTTTTAATCCCAAAGCCGGTCTTGTCTGGAATTTAGATAAAAGACAAAAAGTATATGCTTCATTTGGAATTTCGCAAAGAGAACCCGATCGTGGAAATTTCACTGACGCTGACCCCGGAAAAACACCTTTTCGCGAAAAATTATTTGATTACGAAGCAGGTTATGAGCTTACCACATCAAATCTAACGCTTAAAGGGAATTTTTATTTTATGAATTATATCGATCAGTTGATATTAACCGGAGAAATAAATAACGTTGGAGTACCGATATTGACCAATGTACCACAGAGTTACAGGCAGGGGATTGAAATTGAAACTGGTATCCGGTTTCTTAGAAACCTGAGCTGGTATGGAAATATAGCTGTCAGCAGGAATATAATCCCGGTTTTTATAGACTTTACAGATAATTGGGATACTTCAGGTCAGGATGAAGAGACATTAAATAACAAAACAATTTCTTTTTCCCCATCAATTATTGCATGTTCAGTTCTGGATTATTATCCATTTAAAAATTTTCGTTTTAGTTTTAATACCAAATATGTCGGGAAACAATATATTGACAACACTCAAAACCCCGAAAGAATATTAAATGCATATTCAGTTCAGAACATTTCATTTCAGTATACAATTGGAAACAAGATATTCAAAGAAATCACATGCCAGTTTGCAGTAAATAATCTGTTTGATAAGAAGTATGAAACCAATGCATGGGTCTATAAATATAACCAAGGAGGTTTCCAACATGTAATGGATGGATATTTTCCGCAGGCAGGAATTAATTGTATGTTTAAAATTGGAGTAAAATTTTGATAATCATTATATTGTAATGGCAGTGTCTGATTGGTACTCAAGTGACTACATTGAAATATTCGGAGCGGCTGCAGGGATAGTATATGTCTTCCTGGAGATACGTCAAACAATATGGTTATGGCCTGTCGGAATACTCACATCAGCTGTTTATATCTGGGTTTTTTTCACAAGTAAAATATATGCTGATATGAGTCTTCAGGGCTATTATCTTATAATAAGCTGCTTCGGCTGGTTTTGGTGGGGAAAGGGCACAGGGCACAGGGCACAGGGCGCAGGGCAAAACAAGGAAGGGGAGATTGAGGAGCAAAGCGACGAAATTCCGCGACAGCGGAAAGGGGAGAAGGAAGAATTGCAGGTGACGAGATTAAAGCCAGGTACTGGTGCGATTCTGTTTGTTGTTTTTGTATTATTGTACCTGGCAATGTGGCTCATTTTAACAAGGCTGACAGATTCGCCTGTTCCAGTCAGGGATTCATTTATTACATCCCTGTCGATAATTGCTACATGGATGCTGGCAAGGAAGATTTATGAACACTGGTATTTATGGATTGTTGTAAATTTTGTATCAGCAGTTCTTTTTTTAACCCGCGGACTCTATCCGACAGTAATTCTTTATGTTGTTTATGGGGTAATGTCGTTTGCCGGATTGGTTGCATGGAAAAAAACAATTCCTCATCCCCAGGTCCCTTCTTGATACTCGACCTCATCCCCATTCATACTTTAAGCTGAAAGATGATGTGGTAAGAAAAATATAATCAATAATTTAAATCCATCTTCTTAAGGTGATGGATTTATGGTGAGGTAGAAAAAGGTGGAAAAGGAGTTGTGCAGTTCTAAATGAATCAGATATGAGGATGAGAAGAAGTAAAGTATTAGTATTATTACAGTTATAATAGATTAATAGTTTGGCAAAAATGAATGATTTAATACCTGAATCTTATACTGCAATAGTAGCGGATGGGATATTCCCACATCATGAAATTCCTCTTAATTATCTTAAGAATGCCGAAAGAATTATCTGTTGTGATGGGAGTGCACAAAATCTGATCCTTTCCGGAATGAATCCCGAAGCCATCATCGGCGATATGGATTCGCTGGATGACGATCTCGCTCAAAGGTTTTCAGATCGTGTTTTCCCGGATGTGAGTCAGGATACCAATGATCTGACAAAAGCAGTTACATGGTGCTCCCAGAGAGGCTATAAAGATATTGTTATAGTAGGGGCAACCGGCAAACGTGAAGATCATACAATAGGCAATATCTCTCTGCTTGCGGAATATATGAAAACTGTTAATGTATTTATGGTAACTGATACCGGAATTCTTCGGCCATTTTCAGGACCTTCTGAAATATTCTCTTTCCCTGGACAGCAGGTTTCTATCTTTTCAATCGATCCTGAAACGGAAGTCACATCATCAGGACTGCGATACCCGCTCAACCGGACTAAAATTAAAAACTGGTGGTTTGCAACATTAAATGAGTCGCTTGGAGACAGGTTTTCTCTAGATTTCAACTCTGGCAGAGTTATTGTGTACCTGAAGTTTTAAAAAAAAAAGGCCGTTGCCCTTAAGCAAACGGCCTGTTAACCCACCTCCGATATAATTTCAGAATCGATATCCTAAAGTTAGCCCCATTCCTTTATTCCGTAGATCCGGATCATACTTATCGACTTTGTTGAGACCCATTTCGTATCTCAGTTCAGCAACGATAGAACCGCCTTTCATTAATTTATAAGAAACTCCTCCTCCTAAAATGACTCCCCAGTCAGTTTTTTCTGCCTGATTGTCAATGTCAATAGAGGTAGTGGTATTGCCAGCCTTCAGCTTTGAATTTGCAGATGTCAGATATCCAACGTATGGACCGGTAAATAGTGTAAAATCCCAATTTTCACCGAATTCCTCATCATGAAAGTTCCCTTTGATCAGAAACGGGACTGAGAGGTAATTGAATTCTCTTCTTATAACCGATTTTGGGCCTTCAATAATTGAATTATACTTCATCCCTTTCTTCTGGTAATTTAATTCAGTCTGAAATGAGAGTTTATTCACGACTTTATATTCCAGAAATCCCCCGATCATATACCCCTGGTAAAGGTCCACGTTATTCCAGAGTTGTCCTAATTCAGCCTGTGTTTCAAGGTTCATTCCTGCGTGAACTCCATATTTAAATTGAGCCTGCAGAGACTGGCATGTAAACAGCATTCCAGCAACTCCTGCGATAAAAAAAATCTTTGTTTTCATTTTATTATTTTTAAATTAAGGTTTCATTAATCAAAAAAGTAATTATCAATATCCCAGCTGCATACTGTGATAAGTTCATCATTATTAGCAGCTGTTTCTTTATTAAATGTTTTTAGCATATCAATAATTCTGGTTGCTTTATCATTGTTACTGAATTGCATTGAAATAGTTACGTTATAACCAGGCCATACGGGAGTATCAAAACGGGGATCTCCTATAACATTTCTGGCAATAACTCTGTCTGTGAGCTGGTAATCGTGCACTTCGTTTGATTCCAGAAGTGCGGTGATCCTTTCAGATACACTTACATTACATGTACAATATATAAATTTCATAATTCTATGATTTTTTAGTCTTTGCGATTGAACAATGCATAGAAAACCGGGACAACTATCAATGTAATAATCAATGAGAAAAGTAATCCTCCAATCATTGTAATTGCTAAGGGTGAGAACATTTCATATCCCATGCCACGACTAAGTGCCATTGGTACCATAGCAAGTATCATGGTCAAAGAGGTCATTACTACAGGTCTGAGTCTTGAGCGTCCGGCTTCCTGAATCGCATCATACAGTTTTAAGCCTCGTTTTCGTAGCATGTTTGTGTAGTCAACCAGTATTATCCCATTTTTTACAACAATTCCTATAAGCATAATGATACCAATGAAGGTTGTGACACTTAATGTAGTACCAGTAACCAGAAAGGCTGCAACAATTCCTGAAATTGTAAATGGCAATGCAAGCATTATAATAAAAGGGTGTTTGAATGACTCGAACTGGGCAGCCATAACCATATAAACCAGTAATATTCCTATTATAAGGACGAGCTTTAGATCGCCAAAAGATTCACTCTGAGAACTGACCTGACCAGCCAGTTTGGTTGTTATACCATATGGTACATCTGCAGTCTCCATCACTTCATTTACCTTTTCTTTGGCCTCACCAAGAGATATATTGTTAAGATCAG
>JGI20214J51088_10000233_pt1 | contig 40382 bp, 36 predicted proteins | sample WetSurMetagenome_FD_51088 | JGI IMG/M metagenome (IMG submission 51088) | reverse complement strand
GGGGGTGTCAAGGTCAACCGCCTCATCATTGCTTATGAAGGAGTGAAATGGTGGTTCCGCCGCTTTTTCGTGAGCAGCCGGGTCATGATCCCCCTTCGCTTCGGAGGGAAGACACTCTCCAAGGACGTTTCTGAACTTGCCATCTCCAAGAACCTGCTGGTCATCGTGGTCTACGTGCTTACTATTTTCATTGCAACGATCATTACCCTCCACCTGTACATCACCTCATTTCGTCTCGAAGAAGTGGTCTTCGAGCTGGTCTCCGCACTCAGTAATGTCGGTCTCTCGGCGGGGTTCATCAGTGCCGCGAGCCCNCTCCAGATTAAGTGGATGTTTATTCTTCTCATGTGGCTGGGAAGGCTGGAGATCGTGCCGGTGGTCATCATTGCCATGGGTCTCGTCAAGGGGATCAGGGATGACCTTGCCGAGAACAAACCCCTTGTGCACGATTACTAGAAAAAGAGATTTTTTTTTAAACGAGACAGAACATCGCGGTAGTCTTTTCGTACATCCTTCACCTCATTCTTAATGTACATTGACGGCTAATACCTGTGGAATCACACGAACCATGGCAGACATTCGTATCGTCGGGACAGCACACGTCTCGCAGCAGAGCGTCGATGAAGTGCGTACAGCTATAGAGGAATATCACCCCGATGTTGTTGCAATAGAACTCGATCCTTCCCGTTTTCAGGCCTTGAAACGTCAGACAGCGGATCCAACCGTCGGGGATGTTCTCGAATTAAAAAATTTTAACTCCCTNCTTGTCCAGTGGCTGCTGGCATACCTCCAGCGCAAGATCGGGTTTGATGTCGGTGTCGAACCCGGCGCAGAGATGAAAGCCGCCATTGAGGAGGCGGAAAAACGCGGGGTGGCAATCGCCCTCGTGGACCGGGATATCCGCCTGACGCTCCTGCGGTTCTGGAATTCTCTCGGACTCTTCGAAAAGATCAAGATGTTCTGGGCTCTCATCATCTCTGTGGCCGAAGTTGATAACGGCCAGCAGATCGATATCGAGTCCCTCAAAAACCAGGATGTTATTGACGTCGTCATGGAAGAGTTCAGGAAGTTTTCGCCGAACGGGGCCCGTGCACTAATTGATGAAAGAGATGCGTACATCGCCCACCAGCTCCTTATCCTTAAGGCCCAGCGGCCGGAGGGGAAAATTCTGGCAGTGGTCGGGGCAGGCCACCGCCAGGGCATCAGCAGGCATCTGGAATCCCCTTCGGGCCTTCCACCTTTTGATTCCCTTGTTCGCGAACCCCGCTCCCTGCCATGGGCAAAGATATTCGGGTTTGGCGTAACGGCTCTTTTTGTTTTCCTTCTCGCTGCACTTGCGTTCTCGGGTGTCGGTCTGAACGTCCTTCTGGAAGCGTTCCTGTTCTGGGTAATTATTCATGGGGTTCTTTCGGCCCTCTTTGTCCTGCTCGCCGGGGGCCACCCGTACTCGGCATTCACCTGTTTCTGCGTCGCATGGATGACCTCGCTCAACCCGATGCTTCATGCAGGGTGGATAGGTGCCTATGTGGAAGCGCGGGTGCGAAAACCACCTCTTACCGATTTCCGGAAGATCTACGAGACCGAATCCCTTTCAGAAATGGCGAGGATCCCCCTCTTCAAGGTCGTTCTTGTGGCGGCTCTCGGGAATCTTGGGAGCCTTCTCGGGACGATCCTCTACTTCATATTCGTGTTCCCGGTACTGGCGATAGACCCGGCCACGGTAATTTCTGCGGGGGTCCATAATATGTGGATGGCAATTACCGGGCGGGTCTGACCGCAAATCCGAAAAATAACTACAACTCTTTTTGCAGTGCAGCGATCTCCCGGTCTATCCAGTCCTGAACGATAAGAGTAATCTGTTGCATTGTCATTCCTGGCCGGTAGCGGAACCGGATTTCAACCTCCAGCATATCGAGCACCGGCTGGACAGTACTGAAATAGGACTCCGCACAGGTGAATCCACCGTGTTTCCGGAAGTGTAACTGGATAAGTTCATTCAGATGTTCCAGCTGCCCGGTCAGATCGATGATTTGCTCGAGGGTCATCCGTACTGGGACGTCAGGGTTGTTCACGTCTGGAGGCTTTGAAGGTCCGTCATCGCCATCACAAGGGATATTTTTACCACCAGGATCGATCATGATAAAATCTATCGGGTCCAGTTCGGTTTCCTGAACCGGGTTAGAGATGCTTTTTTTGTAAAGAACTTAAATTTTCGCGTGGGGTGTCAGCAAAAAATGGTTAACCCCTGCTGCACTTTTCCTGTTTAAACACGAAACAGGTGATGACATGACAGGCACTGCCCTCCTTGCGAAACCGGGCTGGACCTGAAATTAAGACTGTTTTCCATGAGGTTCCGGTTTGGGCAGGAATGGGATTATCGAAGAGGCGATCTTTGCGATGTCCATCGACTGGAGCACTACCTTTCCCGGCCCGGTAAGCGTGGTGACAAAGAGCCCTTCACCACCGAAGAGTGCTGTCGTTATACCGCCGGCAAGTGCTATATCATAGCTGACAGTACTCTCGAACCCGACGACGAGTCCGGTCTGGACTTTGATAACTTCATCCGCCTTCAGATCCATCTCGATAATATCGCCGCAGCAGTGCAGGAACGCAGATCCTTCGCCGGTCATCCGCTGGAGGATGAATCCCTCCCCGCCGAACAGGCCGGCCCGGAGATTTTCCGTAAACGCAATATCGAGATTGACCGATGCTTCGCAGCAGAGAAATGAACTTTTCTGGGCAATGAAATCGTGACCACTGGAAACTCTGACCGGGAAGATTTTGCCGGGCATGGAACCTGCAAACGAGACAAATCCCGGAGTGTCCTGGACCGAGAAACGCGTCAGGAAGATGCTGTCGCCGGTGACTGCCCTTTTCAGCCCTGACAGGATCCCCCCCTTGAGCTGGCTTTCCATGGCGACTGTTCCGCTCATATTCACCATCGAACCGGCCTCGGCAAAGATCCCCTCTCCTGGCAGCAGGTCGATCTTTGCCATTTGCAGATTGTCCCCAATGATCTCGGATTTCATGTTCGCACGTACCCGATTTGGACAGGATAGGTGAAATGTGTTTTTGTGATACGGCAGTATTCCAGGATCAGCAGCAGGGCAATCCTTACCAGGTACATTTCCCGTAACAAAAAAAACAGAACATTTTTTTTTGGCTTTTCCTGCCTGCATGAGGTAATGGAACGGCCTCACCAGACGTGTAAAACAAGCCTTAATACCTTAACACAACAAAACTTGTGCAGATGAACGGGACTAAGCTCGCCGGTGGCCCGACCCAGGACGAGATCATGGCAGTCGCCCTGTTCAAACTCGGATTACTCTCCACCGATACAGTTCTGGAAATCGGCTGCGGGACCGGCAAGGTCTCGGTTGCGCTGGCACAGGCCGCCGGAAAGGTCTACTCCCTCGACAAGCGGCCTGAGGCAATAGCGCTCGCCGCACAAGCAGCACATAGTGCCGGTGTTGGCAATATTGAATTTTTTTCAGTGAATGCACTTGAATTCCTGAACAACGATCAGGTATTTGACTGTGCATTCCTTGGTGGCACGCACGGGATTGCTGAGATCCTGCCGGTGCTGGCAAAGAAAGTGAAACGGACAATCGTGATCAACGCAGTCCTGCTCAGCACGCTTGACCGTGCGGTAACAGTCCTGAAAGAAAGGGGACTCTTAACCGAAGTGGTGCACGTACAGGTATCGCGGTCACACGATATTGCGGGCAGTATCATGTTCAGGCCGATCGATCCTGTGTATATTATCGTGGCACGAGGGAGTGCATGCTCGTAGGCCTTGGCCTTGGGCCGGGCAATCCCGAGCTCCTGACACTCCGAGCGGTGCGGTACCTCAACGAAGCCGACGAGGTCTTCGTCCCGGGCAGGATCGCCCGCGACCTTGTTGCCCCGTACCGTGAACCTGTCATGCTTGACTTCCCGATGACCGATGATGAGACCCGGATCCGCAGTTGCCTCGAAGAAAATGCCCGTAAGATCGCGCCTGTTGCAGAAGAAGGACTTGCGGTTTTTGGCATTCTTGGGGACCCGAACTTTTTTTCTACCTTCTCACGCCTCTGCGGGATCATTGGAAAGACCCATCCCGGTATCATATTCCGGACCGAGCCGGGGATCAGTTCCATCACGGCCTTTGCTGCGGCGGCCGGTATACCTGTCAATGAAGGGTTTTTTGTTTCTGACGGTACCTTGTCGGACACAAAAGTGCTCCTCAAAGTACGGAAACCCAGGGAAATTGCCGGCAGTCTGCGGGCTGAAGGGTACCGGCAGTTCGTCCTCGTTGAACGGATGTTCTTTGACGATATGAAGGTCTACCGTGATGAAGAACTGCCTGAAAAGAGCGATTATATGAGCGTGATGTATGCCCGGAAATAAAGCGGAAAACGTTATCTGGTTCGTCGGGGCCGGTCCCGGGGATCCGGGCCTGATCACGGTGAAAGGAAAAGTTCTCCTCGATCAGGCAGACGTCCTGCTCTATGCAGGGTCCCTTGTCAACCCCGCACTCGTTGATGCAAGCCCGGCTGCAGAAAAAGTGGACAGCTGGGGGATGCACCTTGATGAAATGGTTGCACTGATGGCCGGGCGCGTTCGGGAGGGGAAAACCGTGGTCCGTCTTCATTCGGGCGATCCTTCCCTCTATGGTTCCATTGTCGAGCAGATCGCGGAACTCCGGAAACAGGATATATCGGTCAGGATAATACCCGGCGTCTCATCCGTGTTTGCCGCAGCTGCTGCCCTTGAAACCGAGTTCACTCCCCGGGGAGTTTCTGAAACGCTCATTATCACCCGCCCTGCGGGGAAGACCCTCGGGGAAGATCATATTACCGCACTCTCGCAGTACCCGGCCACGATGGCATTCTTCCTCGGGAGCGAACACTTTGCTGCCATCACGGCAAAACTGGCATGCCCCCCGGATACACCGGCCGCCGTGATTTTCCATGCGTCCTGGCCCGACCAGCTGGTTATCGTGGGGACGGTAGCTGACATAGCAGGAAAGGCAACGGAAGCCGGCATCACCCGTTCTGCCCTCCTTATTGTCGGCAATGCCGTGCGGGGTACTGATTCCGGCTACCAGCGATCGCACCTCTACTCATGAAGGACACCATAGTCATCACGTTCCCGTACTCCCGCGGGGAAGCCGAACGGATTGCCGCGTTCCTCAGAGCGGATATTGCTGAATATACGCCGGAGATCTTTGCAAGCGTCTTTCCGGGACGGAAGCGGATCATTGCCCTGATGTCGATGGGAATTGTGGTGCGGAAGATTGCTCCACTCCTGGAAGACAAGTGGAAGGATCCTGCAGTTGTCGTCGTGAGCCCGGACTGCCGGTATGCTATCCCCGTACTCGGTGGCCACCACGGGGCAAACGATCTGGCACGGGAGCTCGGCGGGATTGGGATAATTCCCGTCATAACAACAGCCACCGAATCACGCGGAAAGGACGGGGTGGAAACCATCGCGGACCGGATGGACAGGGATATCCTGAACCGGGACTCGACCAGAGCAGTGAACGCTGCTATCCTGCAATCAGACATTCCGGTCCAAGCGATCCGGGGACCATCAGTCGTTTTGGCGGGGCCCGATGTCGCGTTCCTGGTGAAAAAAGGGGATTACTCAGTGGGGCTCGGGTGCCGTAAAGGGATCAGACCTGATGAGGTTGTAGAAGCAGTCCGTGCAGCCCTTGCCGAGAACATGATTCAGGAAACTGACATTCTGGCCTATGCAACGACCACCAAAAAGCTCCACGAGAGCGGTCTTGTGGAAGCGGTGGGAACCCTTTCCGGGAATTTAATATTCCTTGACGATGATACCATAAACGCACAAACGGGGCTGGGACCGTCACGGGCGTCCAGGATCGGGCTCCACGGCGTTGCGGAGCCGTGTGCCCTTGCTATCGCGAAGAGAAAAGAGCTGGTTATGGGAAAGAAAGTCTACGGGAGAGTTACGGTTGCCATCGCACGCTGAGCCCCTGCGGGGAAGTCTCGCCATTGTCGGCCTGGGCCCGGGAGAACGGGACTCTATGACCACACAGGCGCTGAAAGCGATAGCCGGTGCCGATTATGTGCTCGGGCATTCCATGTATCTCGAACACCTGAAGCCGTTACTTGAGGGCAAGACGGTAATCAGCAGCTCAATGGGAAAGGAAGTGGACCGGGCGAAGCAGGCAATCGATCTGGCGGGCTTGCATAACGTAGCCATTGTATCGGGCGGAGATGCCGGGGTCTATGGGATGGCAAGCATAGTGCTCGAAGTGCTCGAACATTCCGGCAGGATGATCGAAGTTGAGGTGATTCCGGGCGTGACTGCGGCAAATGCCGCTGCATCCCGCGTCGGGTCGCCGCTCTCCGGGGATTTTGCCGTGATCAGCCTCTCCGATCTCCTGACCCCGCTCGGGGTGATCGAGCAGCGCCTGGACGCCGTCTTTTCTGTCGGCATTCCGGTCGTGCTCTACAACCCGAAAAGCAGGGGGAGGCCGCACAATTTCGCTATCGCAATAGAGCATGCCCGCAAACATCTTGACAGCGGGACACCAATAGCCATCGTGCGAAACGCCCTCCGGGAAGGGGAAGAGACGATCGTCACGTCCCTTGGGGAGATTGAAGAACATGAACCGGCGATCGATATGCACACAACGGTCATTGTGGGTGGCACGGAAAGCAGGATCTGGAGGATGGGAAACGATGTCAAAGGAATCATCACACCACGGGGATACCACCGTAAATACGTATATTGATCCCGGCGCCGATACCCGGGAAGGCTACGAGATCTCGAAAAAGTCACGGGCTCTCGCCCGCTCAACCGTGGGAAATTCTTCAGTGGAAGACCGGGTCCGGCAACGCTGCTCAATCGCGGTCGGGGACTTTGCAATGGCAGGACTGATGAGGTTCTCGCACGATCCCGTTGCAGCTGCCCTTGCTGCTCTTCGCAAAGGAGCCCCGATCATAACCGATATCCGGATGGTGCAGGTCGGTATTCAGAAGAAGGGGCATGCAAGTGATGTTATTTGTGCACTTGATTATGGTTCCGGTATCTCAAAAGAGCAGGGAATCACGAGGAGCTCGGCCGGTTTTCTTGCCCTGCGGGATCAGCTCCCGGGTTCAGTCGTGGTCATTGGCAATGCCCCGTCAGCCCTCCTCTCGCTCTGTGCCATGGTAAAGGAGGGGGTCCGCCCTGCGGTCATCATCGGCGCGCCTGTCGGTTTTGTCAACGCTGCAGAGTCCAAGGCTCTCCTCCGAACCCTTGACATCCCTTCGATCTCGACGGAAGGCACCCGGGGCGGCACTCCCGTGGCTGTCGCAGCGATGAATGAATGCATCACTATCTCTCTTGAAGGGTAACAGGATGCGGGATCCCGTCAGCGGTTTTGAGTATCCGGAAGCCTGGGTCCGGCGCTGTCAGAACCCCGGGCTGCTCCTGCTGGCTGAAACGGGCCTGGGCATCCTGACCTCATCCGGCGCTGTCCTACGGCGCGGTTTTACAACCGGGACCACCGCAGCAGCAGCGTGTAAGGCAGCAGTTCTTTCCCTGCGAAAGGGGCCGGTTCATTCGGTCATTATCCGTATCCCCTGCGGACTCATTGTGAATGTTTCGGCCGAGGGGAGATCCGGGACAGCATCTTCCCGAAAATTTGCCGGGGACTATCCCGGGGATGTGACAGCAGGTATTGAATTTATCGCGAAAGCGACGCCATGTCCGGAAGGAATCGAGCTGATAACCGGTGAAGGCATAGGCCGCTTCTCCCGTGATACCCCCCGTTACAAAAAAGGTGAGCCTGCTCTAAGCCCCGCTTCACTCGGCTGCATCCTCAGGTCCGTCAAGGACGCACTGGAAATGACGGCTCTTCCCGGCGTGCAGGTTGTCCTCAGCGTCCCTGCCGGGGTGGAGGTCGGCAAAAAAACACTCAATTCCCGCATTGGGGTCGATGGCGGGATCTCGGTGCTCGGAACAACCGGTCTTGTCGAGCCATGGGATGACCATCTCGGTTCGTCGGTGATCGAGCGGATCATTGCCGCCGAAAACCCGGTCCTGACGACCGGAAGGATCGGCATGCGGTATGCCCGGCTCCTCTTCCCGGACCGGGAGGTTGTCCTGATTGGCGGGAGGATTGCTGAGGCGCTCTCCGCGGCAAAAGGAGACGTCGTCCTCTGCGGACTGCCGGCTCTTATTCTCAATCACCTTGACCCACACCTTCTTGACGGGACCGGGTCCGGCACGGTCGAAGAATTTGTCGCTACTCCGGCATCTGCATCAATCGTCAGGGATACCCTTGCCGGATTCAGGAAGACCCACCCCGGGGTACGGGTGGTGCTGGTCAATCGTGCAGGCGAAATTATCGGAGACAGTATATGAAAATCATCGGCGTTGGCTGCGGCCCGGGGTTGCTCACGGAACAGGCAATACGGGAACTGAAGAAGGCCCGCCATGTCTATGGTTCAGACCGGGCGATCGAACTGGCCCGCCCGGTCCTCTCAGCTAATTGTGTAACAAAGTCGATCGATGACTACAAAAAACTCCACACCTTGCCGGAAGATGCAGTTATCCTCTCCACCGGGGATCCCATGCTTGCCGGTCTCGGTTATCTCAAAGGGGAAGTCATCCCCGGGATATCATCCCTGCAGCTCGCAACATCCCGCCTCCATATCCCCCTCTCCCGCGTTTCGGTCGTTGTTGCCCATGGCCGCGGTCATGAGAAAGGCATGAAGGAAACGATTGAAGAACTCAAACGGGAAAAGATCGTTTTCCTTCTTGCGGATCCAAAATTTAATACCCCGGAATTATACCGCAGGCTTGCTGATCTTTCTGTTCCATTGCAGATAGCTCTCTGCGAAAACCTCGGGTACCCTGATGAGCGGATCGTTGTCGGGGATATGGAGTCACTTCCGGATGCAAAAGCCCACCTGTATTCTCTGTTGATCGGAAATTTTTAACATCGAAGAAGATTGGGTAATGATCATTTCAGAGTAAATGGATATCATTAAAAAAATTGAATGCTATGACAGAATTCCCGACTTTATTCCATCAGAAGGAACAAACCTGAATCAATAACCGGAATATTCAGCCAGACTCGCATAATCCTTTTACCTTAGAAATTTAATCATGTAATCGAGCGTGGTTTCGATGGATAAAGCAACAAAAACACAAGCCAGTATCGCATCTTTTGCCATTGGTATCGTTATGTTATTTATCCCCTATCTGAAGAATTTTGATTCGGTAATCCCGGGAATCTCCCAGTACTTCAGTCTTATGTTTTATCTTGGACTTGCACTGATCATCGTTGGTTATTATTTAAAATGAGGACGTCATTTTTTTTCATTCTTCTTTTCGGTACCTGACGGTTCATTCCGGGTTACTTTCACTTCACACTGGCGATCACCGCTGCACATGGTCCTGACGAAGCGGGCGGAATACTTGTCATTAAGGCGGGGAACGGCAGTAAGGGTAAGGGCCATGCACTTGTGGAACGTGCCGGCCCCGTCTGTTCCGATCTGATATCCATGGTCAAGAAGAGGACAGCGCTTTATCACGATCACTGAAGCATCGTCTGCCACCTCAAGGGACTCGTTTTTAAAGCCCGGGCCGAAGAGGATTGTCATGATCGTGCGGAGCGTTTCAGCGAGATCCCGTGCATTACCGCTTGGCAGTTTGAGGTTGCGTGCAATTTCCGATACCATGCGCGAGAGATCCATCCAGACCTCCTGCTCAATCTCATTGTACCGTTCGCCAACAACCGGGCGGAACGCGGCATCATATAATGCCGGCAGTTGTGCCGCACATTCTGCAGCGAGTCGCCACTTCGTTGCATCAGGAATATTCCGGTGGTCTTCCAATGGACACCTCTCTCCCACACCAACAGTCCGGTAGGGAAATGTTCTTTATCAATCATTGGTTGATGGCAGTGCCCCCAGAGGGCAATACCAGGGAACTACCCCGGGTGGCAGATTTTTTCAGGAGGTGAGGACGAGGCGGTTTTCGTCCCATCCAATAAAACCCTCAGCCTTGAGCGCTGCAATTATTTTTCGTATCCTTGGTGGCTCTTCAGGAAAATGACTCACAATCACCTCTTCGGTTATCTTTTTTCCAGAGAGCAGGGATTTCAGGATCCATCCCCGTATTTCCCGGTCGGATCCTTCGAATGCAGATTGTTTGGTATAATGCAGGCTCCTCCTGTTCGGGTTGGGTACAGTCTTTTTGAGTGATGTCCCCAGGTCCATCAGGGCATTGTAGAAGGTTCTGGGATCTTCACGGAACAATGTATCGGTAAGGACAGGAAGGATCTCTGTGTCGCTCACTACCGCAGTGTCAGAGAAGAAAAAGTGGATATATACTCTGCGGATATTCGTCTCGATGAAAATGACCGGCATGTTGAAGGCAAAGGCGCAGATCGACGAAGCGGTGGCCCTTCCGATGCCGGGGAATGTTGCGAGAGTATCAATACTGGCAGGAAGCGAACCGTCGAACCTTGTTATCACCAGTTGTGCACATTTTTGCAAGGCTATGGCTCGCCGGTTGTACCCCATTCCCTGCCATACCGCCAATACCTCTTTCAGCGGGGCTGCTGCGAGTGAGGCAACATCCGGAAATGTTTCAATGAAGGCAGGATATTTTACCGCTACCCGGTCGACCTGGGTCTGCTGGAGCATGATCTCAGAGACGAGGATACAATAGGGATCGGTGGTTCTTCGCCAGGGCAGGTCCCTGCCGGATTCACGGTAATGATCGAGCACGAGCTTCTGGAACGTTTGGATATCCTGAGGATAGTGGAAGATGGGGTCGGCGGGTATTCCGGATCCAAGATCTGACTGGCGGGTCTTCTTCATGGGGGGACGCACTTCGGACAGGATCTGCGGGCCGGGATAATAATCGTTCAGATACGGGCAAGGTGTGGGCAGGAATTAACCGTTCCGTTCAGAGGCGGTGGAACATTACGTCAAGCTCCTTCCGGGAGAAACGGATCATGGTCGGTCTGCCATGGGGGCAGGTGAAAGGGTTTTGCATCACGCGGAGCTGATCGACAATCCGCTGGCATTGTTCCCGGGTGCAGACCGTGCCAGCTTTGACCGCACCCCGGCAGGCAACGATACGGGTGATGCGTTCCCGGTAACTTACGGTCCGGGAGGCTTCTTCACTCACAAGATCACTGATGATCTCATCGATGACCGTCGCATCTTCCAGCCGGCCGAGTATGACAGGAACAGCCCTGACGAGGAATGAATCCCCGCCGAACTCTTCCAGAAGGAAACCTTCTCCGGCAAGTGCCTGCAGGAGGTCCCGCAGGATCGCTGACTCCTGAGGCGTACGGTGCAGGATTACCGGGCTGATCAACTCCTGCGAGGGGCGCGTCTCCTTTCCGTACCCGCTCACCTGTTCGTACAGGATCCGCTCGTGGGCGGCATGCTGGTCGATGAGGAGCAGTTCATCCTGCTTCGTGCGGGCAAGGATGTAGATTCCCCCAAACTCACCAATGACCTCGATTTCAGGTAAGAGTGAAGAGACAATATAAGCAGGGGAATCGATCGATAATTCGGTCTGCCGGAGACGCCTGTCGGTCGAGATCGTGCCGGTATGGGTGGGCTCAAACACTCCTGACGGGGGTGTTGCGGCGGAGCTATCGTAGGAATTATCCGGCCCCTCTCCCTGCCTTACCGCTGAACGGGATTCCGCTCCGGGGATGAGATCATGAGCGTGGAGGGCACCCCGTACAGCCGTTCGGACAGCATCGGTTATCTCCTTCTCGTTCGACAGACGGATCTGTCTTTTTGTCGGGTGGACATTGACATCAACGAGACGTGTATCAATAACCAGGCTGATAAAAGCAACCGGAAAACGATCTTTGGGAAGGAGTGTGCCGTAGCCGGCCCTGATCGCTTCGCTGAGAGCTTGGGAGGTAACATAGCGCTGGTTGACTGATACGAGCATCCGGGCACGGTCCTTACGGGTCAGGGAAGGGCGGGAAACATACCCGGTCATGGTGAGAAAGGGCAGGGATGCAGTGACCGGAATAAGGTCGCGGGTAACATCGGTCCCGAAGATCCGGGCAATGGTGTCCAGGGGAGAATTCGTCCTGTCGGTTACCAGCAGTTCATTGCCGTTGAGGAAGAGGTGGAATGCAATATCCGTATGAGAGAGGCAGATACCATCGAGGAGTTCATGGATGCGGGCTAGTTCGGTATTTTTGCTCTTCTGGAATTTCTTCCGCGCTGGTGTGTTGAAGAAGAGGTCCTCGACAAGGACGCTGGTACCATCGGGTGCACCGGTCGCAGCTGTTTCCTGTGTTATTCCACCTTCGATAATGATGCGCGTTGCAGGGACTCCCCCGCTGCCACGGGGTTTTGTCGTGAGGGTGACCCGCGAAACAGCAGCGATGGTTGCGAGTGCCTCTCCCCGGAACCCGAGGGTCCGGATGCGGTGAAGATCCTCGAGAGAAGTAATTTTACTCGTAGCATGAGGGACAAAAGCGAGGTCAGCATCGGCAGGGGACATACCGGCCCCGTCATCGGTGACCCGTAGTGAAGTAATGCCCTCCTTTGATAATGCGAGTTCGATGGTGACAGATTCCGCGCCGGCATCGATCGCGTTCTCGACGAGCTCCTTGACAACTGAGGCAGGACGTTCGATGACCTCACCGGCCGCGATCTGGTTGACGGTTGCGGGATCGAGGAGATGGATCCGGGGGATCGCTGCTTCCCTGGTCACGGGTTTCCTCCCGGTTCGAGGGTCATTTTCAGCTCCGCAATCTTCGCGAGTGCCTGCAGGGGCGTCATCTCATCCGGGTTTATCCGGGCAAGCGCCCGGAGGGTCGGATGATCCGCGGCGGTCACGGTTTCACGCTCATCAACCAGAAGGATCTGGGTATATCGCTGGGGTTTTGTTCCCCCGGCCACGTTCCGGTTCATTCCCTCCGAGAGGAGGGCGTCAGCCCGTTCCGTCACTTTCTTCGGAATTCCCGCAAGCCGGGCGACATGAATACCATAGCTCTTATCGGTCGCCCCGGGGATCAGTTTTCGCAGAAATATCACTTCATCTCTGGTCTCTTTTACGGCGAAGTGGAAATTTTTTACCCGCTTAAGGGTCTCTTCTGCGGTGATTAGTTCGTGGAAATGGGTCGCAAACAGGGCTCTTGGTCCTGTCGTTCCCCTGCCATGGAGAAACTCAAGGACCGCCCGGGCAATAGAACAGCCGTCAATAGTACTCGTACCACGGCCGATCTCGTCCAGGATTACGAGACTTTTCGGCGTTACATTATTGAGGATGTTTGCCAATTCGAGCATCTCAACAAAGAAAGTGCTCTGGCCGCTTGCCAGATCGTCAAACGCGCCGACCCGGGTAAAGACCCGGTCAATGACGCCTATTGTCGCGTGCCTTGCCGGAACAAAACTTCCTGCCTGTGCCATGATGCAGATGAGGGCTGTTGCCCGCATGTAGGTCGATTTTCCGGCCATGTTCGCCCCGGTAATGATGAGGATCTGTGTTCCGCTTCCGGCAAGATCCACGTCATTGGGCACGAATCCCCCGATAACACCCTGTTCAACAACAGGATGGCGCCCGTCCCTGATCACGATTTCGTCCCCATCATTCAGCAAGGGCCGGACGTAATTCCGGCTGCATCCAATCTCGCCAAGGGCTGCCGCCACATCGATGGCTGCGATCCCTGCGGCAATAGCCTGCAAATCGATCACCGTGGATCTCAGGGTCTCAATGATACCGGCATAGAGTTCACGCTCGAGAAGAAGGACCTTCTCATCAGCATTGGTGATGAGGACCTCTTTCTCGCAAAGTTCCGGAAGCGTATACCGTTCTCCGGTGGCCGTTGTCTGTTTCCGCTGATAATGAGGGGGAACGAGGGGGAGGTTCGGCCGGGAAACATCAATATAATAGCCGAAGATGCGGTTATACCCGATCTTGAGGGATTTGATGCCGGTCTTTTCCCGCTCCTGTTCCTGGAGTTGTACGATCCAGTCCTTTCCCGAATGAAGAACCGTGTTGATCTCATCGAGTTCCGTTGAGAATCCCTTTCGGATAATGCCCCCGTTACGGGCAATAGCCGGAGGTTCCTCAATAATTGCACTCCGTATAAGGGCTATGGTCTCAGGAAGATCCCTGATCGTGTCCAGAGCAGTACTGATAAGTGCCGGGACAACAGGAGTGTTTTCGGGTTTGACCGAATTCCGGAGCATGGGGAGGGCAGCCAGAGAATCTGCAAGCGCAAGCAGGTCACGGGGTCCTGCATTACCATACGCGATCCGGGCGGCAATCCTTTCAATATCGGCAAATTTCGCCATATACGAGCGCACGAGAAGACGAACTGCGGTCCGTGTTGAAAAGTATTCCACAGCATCCAGCCGGGCGTTGATCCCGCCGATATCCATGAGGGGGCGAATCAGGTGGCGGTGCAGGAGTCTGCTGCCCATCGGGGTCATGGTCTTGTCAAGCGACGAGAAGAGGGTTGCCCCCTTTGTCCCCCCGCGGATACTCTCCTTTACTTCAAGATTGCGAAGGGTGATGGCATCGAGCATCATCGAATGAGAGGATGAACGGGTCGAGAGGTTGCATATGTGGGTGAGGGGGGAGTCCTGCGTCTCCCTGGCGTAAAGAAGTGCAGCCCCGGCTGCTCCGATGGCTGCAGGTTCATCGTCGCAGCCGAACCCGGCCAGGGTCGCAACCCGGAAATGGGAAGCGAGGGTCCTTCGGGCACTTTCCGGTAAGAACGCCTCGTCACGGAAACGGGAAACCACGACGCAATGATCCCGCAACTGCTGCTCCAGGACTTCTGGTGCTGAAGAAGGAAGGATGCATTCGGCCGGGTTATAGCGGGCGATCTCGGAGAGGAGATCCTGGAAATGGGGATCGTGCCCAACCGCAGACACAAAAAATTCTCCGGTCGAAATGTCGAGGAGCGCCATTCCCCAGATCGTGTTTTTCGCATCCGGGCAGAGCGCCATCAGGTAGGTTGCGGCCGAAGAGGTGAGCATGGAAGGATCGATGACCGTTCCAGGAGTGATGATCCTGATAAGCTCCCGCTTCACAAGCCCCTTCGCAGTCTTCGGATCCTCAACCTGGTCACAAATAGCCACTTTATAGCCTTTCGCCACCAGCCGGGCAATATAACCGTCCGCTGCATGATAGGGGACCCCGGCAAGAGGGATCGGTGTATCGGCGATCTTTGATCGCGAAGTGAGGACAATGTCCAGCTCCCGGGAGATCAGCTCGGCGTCGCCCTCAAAAGTCTCGAAAAAATCCCCGATACGGAAAAGGAGGATGCAATCCCGGTGCAGCTCCTTGAGCTCGCGGTACTGGCGCATAACCGGTGTGAGGCGCTCGACTGCCGGGGCCTCGCTTCCGCTGGTTTCAGGAGACTCTCGCACCATGGGTGCAGAAATGTATCCCTCCGGATCAATTAATACCGCTCTTTTCGTACCAATGTGGTCAGCATGTACGGGAATGGATGTACCAGATAAAGACCGGTAGTGAGATTACCAGCGCGATGAGCTCAAATGCAAGGCCAAGGGCCAGTCCCATCCCGACAAAAGCCGTGATCTCCCAAAGAATCGTTACCGCCAGGGGAACCCCGCTCCAGAAGATAAGTACACCGGCGAGGGTCATGAGGATAAACCCTGCTGTTGCATTCCGGAAGTCCTGCCGGCTGGGTGCTATGGAAAGAACCAGGGTCAGCGACAGGTACAGGTAGAGAANAAACCACGGATTGAAACTGACAATCAGGTTCTGACTGAATACNCTGGCAATTCCCATGCCAAGGGAAAGGAGGGATTCCCAGGAATCTATGGCCGACGGCAGGACAGGAAACGCGCACCCGAGAAGCTGGCTGAAGACCCATGAAAGCATTGCCAGGATGAGCGGGATACAGAACAGTGGAGCAGTATTGATAACGATATCGCCAAGGAACGGGATACGCGGGGGCTGGTAGGTAACCGATCCCCCGCCCCGGGAAAAAAGGACGATCTTGCGGATCTTTGCTCCCATGAGGAGGCACCCGAGGACGTGCGAGGACTCATGGGCGATGACGCCGGGTGCCCGGATGAGATAGATAAAGACCTCTGCCGGCATGACACGCCCCCAGAGTGTATCCAGCACCATTGATACCAGAACAGCGACGACCCCGGTGGCAATCACAATAAGAAAGGGTTCTGCCTGCATGGAGATGGAGAGCCTCACCCATATTGGGATCTGCCGGAGATTAAGTTCAGCGCCCGGCAGTTGCAATCGGGAACTACGGATTCGGGCAGAGATCTTCCCTCACGAAGGTATTTCCGGAATACAATAATCCCAAAAAATTTCTGTAACCAGGAATTATGGGCAAGTCCTTTGTCAGGGGTGAAAGGCTCATTAGATAAGGCCCCCCATGAAGAGTATGGCTTCGGACCTTTCCGGGAAACAACCGAAATCAGAATCTCCGGCCTACAACCATCTTATTTGGGAGAAGAGCCCGTATCTCCTCCAGCATGCGACGAATCCCGTGGACTGGCACCCATGGGGGAAAGAGGCATTTGAGCAGGCAGTGTCTGAGGATAAACCCGTTTTTCTTTCGATAGGGTATGCCACATGCCACTGGTGTCATGTCATGGCCCACGAATCGTTTGAGGACCGGGAGGTGGCGGACCTTCTGAATGCGGGGTTCGTCAGTATCAAGGTGGACCGGGAGGAACGGCCGGATATCGACAGCATCTANATGGAAGTGTGTCAGATGCTGACCGGCAGCGGAGGCTGGCCGCTCACTATCGTTATGACACCCGATAAACTGCCATTCTTCGCTGCTACCTACATCCCCCGCGAAACCCGGTTTTCCCTTACCGGTCTGCTCACTCTCCTGCCGAAAATATCGCATGCCTGGAATAACCAGCGGGGGGATCTGATCCATTCTGCAGAAACTATCACCGGCATGCTCCGCAAGGGATCTGAACGGGTGCCGGGAACAAAACCCGGGCCGGACATCCTTGCCGAAGCATTTGAAGATCTCCGGGTTCGTTTTGATCCGGTATATGGCGGATTTGGCCCGGCACCTAAGTTTCCCGTTCCTTCGACGCTCGTCTTTCTGTTGAGATACGGGGAGCGATCCGGCGACAGGACCTCACAGGGGATGGTGACTGCGACACTTGATGCTTTGCGGAGCGGTGGAATTTATGATCAGGTCGGCGGGGGGTTTCACCGGTATTCCACGGACACCCGGTGGCGGGTGCCGCATTTTGAGAAGATGTTGTATGATCAGGCCCTGCTCCTCATGGCCTATACTGAAGCATACCAGGCAACCAGGAATGAAGCATACAGAAAAACGGCTGATGAGATAATCGCGTATGTTCTCCGCGATCTTGCGTCGCCAGACGGTATGTTCTACTCAGCAGAGGATGCTGACAGTGACGGGGGAGAAGGAGCGTTTTACACATGGACAAACGAAGAGATTTTGAGTGTTCTCGGAGCCGATGACGCGGCCTTTGCTTCCCTGATTTTCGGAGTAACAGCCAGGGGTAATTTCAGTGGAGCTGAAAGCGGGCCGGGACAAAATATCCTGTACCTCCCAAAATCACCGGCCGATCAGGCTTCATCCCTTCAGCTCACAGAATCGGATCTCGCAACGCGAATGGGATCGGTACGGAAGCGGTTGTTTGATGCCCGCGGGAACCGGCCACGACCATCGCTCGATGACAAAATCCTCACCGACTGGAACGCCTTGTTCATCGCCGCTCTCTCCCAGGCAGCCCGGGTTTTTCATTCCCCGGACTATCTCGCAACAGCTGAAAGAGCAATGGAGGGTATCCTGTCACATATGAGGGCTGGTGACGGGGGCTTTTTCCATCGGTCCCGTTCCGGCGAGGCAGGTATTCCGGCATTTCTGGACGATTATGCATTCACCATTCACGCCCTGATCGAACTCTATGAAACGAGCTTCGATATCAAGTACCTCGTTTCCGCACATACCTGCATGGACTATCTCATCTCACGCTTCTGGGATTCCACAAACGGGGGATTTTATACCCTGCCGGATATCGCCGAACAGCTTCTCGTCCGCAAGAAAGAGATCTACGACGGGGCACTGCCTTCCGGTAATTCTGTCGCCTTTCTCGACCTGATCCGGTTAACCCGTCTGAGCGGGAACACGTTTTACGCAGAAAAGGCGTCGATGCTGGCTCGGTGTTTTTCCCAGGATGTCGACCGGTCTCCTTCCTCATTCAGCTGGTTCTTATGCGGCCTTGATCTTGAGACCGGGGCCGGGCCGGAAGTTGCCATCGTCGGTGATCCTGATGCAGAAGATACCCGACATCTCCTTTCTGCCATCCGTTGCCAGTACCTCCCGACAGCAACGGTTATCTTCCGTCCATCCGGGGAGAACGGTAACGCAATAGCAGAGGAGATCCCCTTCATCCGGGATCTTGAAATGGTCGATGGGAAAGCGACTGCGTATGTCTGTTCGGGGAACGCATGCCGGCTTCCGGTTACCCGGCCCGAGGCGTTGCCGGCCCTTATCCACGAGATCCGGAAGCGCTAAAAAATCAGAGATTTTTCAGAGCGACCAGATCTTTTACACCGACAAGCTTCCACACAAGCGACCGTTCCTCTTCAGCGATATTCGCAGGAGGATCCAACGGTGAATGGCCGAGGGCTGCAAGAATATTGCAGGAAAGATTTCTGCCCACAATCAGATCAACGAATTTCTCGCGAATGAGCTTCTTCTCGATAGAATCGTGCTCCTCCTCAAGGTATCCCTGAAGGGTAACAAAGGTGTAGGAGGAGAGATCCTTGGTATATTTCTCGATTTCCACGGACACGTAGGGGCTTTTCCGGAAATACTCGATCTTTTTTCCGTACTTGGTTGAGAGGAAAAACAGGTTTGACCCGTCAAAAACATACAGAAAAGGGGCGATATAGGGATATTTCTCTCCCTGGAACGCTATCCGGCAGATATACCCTTTCTCGATCAGCCGGTCGTATTCCTGTTTTTCCATCCGCGGGATCTTTATAATGTCCATAACTCCACAACATTCCTGATTCCCCATAAGAGGAGATAAATGTTCTTAATTTTTTATCAGGGCGCAGGAAATATCCGGGGATGGATGGATCCTTTTTACCAAAGAGCCCGAAAAATGCGTTCAGGTNAGATTGAACTTGNGCATTTCCCTGATACCCGACCTCCTTCAGATACAGCAGATACCCTACCGATCCACCGGGTACCCTGCTCGTTTCCATGCTGTCATCCCCCCGAGGACATTCGTAATGTTCCGGTAGTGTTTTCGGGCCAGCAGGCTTGATGCCAGTCCTCCCTTGTAACCGGCATCACAATAGACGAATACCGGTTCATCCCGGGGAACTTCATCCATATGCTCCGGCAGTTCTCCGACATACCGGTGGTGTGCACCCCTGATGTGACCGACCGACCGCCAGTTTTTTATGTCACGCACATCGAGCAGGAAAGGCGATTCGATCCCGAGCACCTCATGAAGCTGCTGGACGGTACAGGTCGGAATCGTGCCGGTTTCCTGCGCTCCCTTGAACCACGCCGGAAACCCCCCTGCAAGATATCCCCGGATATTATCATACCCCAGGCGGATCATCTGGCGGAGGACCATTTCAAGATCGCAGTCGAAGTCATCAATGAGAACGATCGGAGTCAGGTAATCTAAGAACCATCCGGCAAAAGCAGGTATTCCATCCCGCCAGATGGAGATACTCCCCGGGATATGACCGGCACCGAAACTCGTCGGTGAGCGGATATCGAGGATATGGCACTGGTGTTCCCGGAGCAGGTTTATCTCCTCGATCGGGAGCGGACGCAGGTCGGGCAACCGGTGAAGGATTGGCGCTCCTTCTTTATTGTAATGTTCCATTTGCCGGAAATANGGGGGGACGTAGGGTGTTTCGGCAATGCGTTTTGCGATAAACTTATTGCGACCGGCAAGGAGTGACGGGTTCGTCATTTTTTCATATCCCACCGTAGTAAACGGCAGGTCCGCGATCTCCTCCCCGCAGACAGACCCAGCGCCGTGAGCCGGGCAGATGATCACGTTGTCACCGAGAGGAAGGATCTTTTTCGCAATACTGTCATACAGCCTGCCAGCCATCTCTGCGTCCCGTACACGCCCGAAAAAGTCCGTTCGCGCAATATCCCCGGCAAAAAGGGTATCACCCGAAAAGACCATGAACGGTTGATCTCCGATCTCTTTGTTCCTCAGGACAAGGGAAATACTCTCATCAGTATGTCCCGGCGTTTCCAGGATTGTAAGTTCCAGGGCGCCGATGGTGAATAGTTCTCCTTCACGGACAGGGTTACCGTACGAAAAGGCCATCTTCTCCCCATGAAAGATTGCAGCCGGGCAGCGTTGGGCAAGTTCGGGAGACCCGATCACGTAATCTTCGTTCCTGTGCGTCTCGAAGATGTGAGTGATAGTGAGGTCGTTCCTGACCGCAAAATCCAGATAGCAGTCGCAGTCCCGCCGGGGGTCGATAACCGCGGCTTTACCGCCGGACCCCACGATGTAGGAATTGTGGGCAAGGCCCTCAGATACTACGCGTTCGAACAGCAATATCCCACGTCCCTACCGTGGTGTTTACACACGCAGCGTGTATATAGATTATGAAGGGACCGATCGATTATAGTTCCCCCTGACATACGGATACTTCAGGAGAATCGAGTCGGTCCCTTCCGGGGATTCCCCTTTCCTGATAAGCGTGCAGATCTCACGCAGACTCACCGGTATATAACCGATCGCTTCCGCGGACACATTGATCCGCCGGTTTTTGAAATCCAAGAACGGGAAATGGCGCAGATCATTGTTATGGTGGTGGCCGTGTATCACCCATCCTTCGAAATCCGCGGGGGTATCTGCAGGATCGTGAACCAGGAAGAACCGGAGCCCGCCTTCTTCAATGAAAACCGATTGCGTTGTCGTGAGTTCGTCTGCGTCATGATTGCCTTTGATGAACGTGATTCTTCCTCTGAGCCGGTCTTTGAGGGTGAGGGTTTCCTGAATACTCATTCCGTAGGTTAAATCACCGAGGAAATATACCCGGCTGGCAGGCGAAACAGTATAATTCCAGTTTTTTACCAGGACGTGGTTCATCTCACTGACATCGGCAAAAAAGAATGGCCGGGAACAGTAATGGATGATGTTTGCGTGGCCAAGATGCAGGTCGGCGATAAAAAAGATGTCATCATCGCCGGCTGGTACCGGATCCAAGCGTTCCAGCCCTGCAGCGTGCCGGTAGATGGCAAGCGTTTTCTGCCAGTTTTTATCGCTATGACTGAAATCTCCGGTAATCCATCGTTTTTCCAGAAGATCATATTCTGCGAGGATTTCCGTTCCCTGAAGAACCGTGACCCGCAGGCCGGTCTCATCCAGAAGAACCGGGACGATCACCTCCTCCGCTAGTGGTTTTTCGACCCTGCCGAGTGACCGGTAAATCATGGCCATTATGCCGGAACGCGATGGTGTGTTTTTTATATTGTTCTCATCCTGCCCTGTAAGAGATGAGAAGACAGTTGAAGCCACCACTGAACCAAGCCGGTTTGCAACAGTAATATGAAACCACTTGTTCTCTGGCACCGCATCCCAGACGATCAGGCTTTGGGACAACGGTGTCAGGATACCGGCAATTTCGCGGGTTATCGCACGGAGCGAAGAGGAGGGGATCACCTTAAACGCAATGACACTCCCATGCTGCCCTTCCCGCCGGTCAAATCCATCGATTACCAGGGGAAAGGGATCAAACGTTACGGCAGCAGCTGCAATCGTATCGAGGAGAAACCTGGGCTTCACATCCTGATTCAGCAGAAATGGCCCGAAAATGGTGACATGAGGGTGCTGCTCCATATATTCTTCAAGAGAGTACCTCGCTGCAATCCCAAGAATGGCTTCGCGGATGCGCCACTTGGTCCGGCCAAGACGTATCTCCACAAGATAAGTGGTTTCCATGGGGGGCAGTCCTTTCGTATTCCTCTATTAGCGATCCTTGGTTAAATTGTTGAGCGGTTATCTTGCATGAGAATTGCATCAGTCGTACGATTACGGACATGACTTACGGTAAAAAACAATTCTTTTATTTCCGTCAGATATCCGCCGTGGCGGCTTACCTTAACCCATATCCTCATAGCAGCTTATAGCCCATAGTTTACTCTCCATGGTTACCAGGCAACCCCCAGTTACTACCATTCTTTTCGATATGGATAACACGCTTTTCGATCTTGTCGGGGCACAGATCGCATCCTGTCACAAAGTCACCCGCTTCCTGGGACATGATGATGGCGATGACCTCTATCAGTATTTCCTCAGACCAGTGCATGGTTACGAAGCCCATGAGAATATCCATGACTACATGAAGGACCGCAGGATATCACTGGAGGGAACGTATGCACGGGCCCGGTATATCTACGAGGAGGAAAAGCTCAGGCATATCACCCCCTATCACGGAGTGCCTGAAACCCTCAGGTTAATCCTCAACCGGGGACTGCCGATGGCTATTGTAACAGACGCTCATTCGCGGGATGCAACGATACGTCTCGAAAAATCCGGATTATTGTCTTTTTTTACCTGCATCGTATCCTGTGACTTAGCGGGAGCAAAAAAACCGGCGCCGGAACCATTCCTGACCGCGCTTGAAATGCTCGAGACCGATCCCTCAGAAACTCTGCTGATAGGTGATAGTCCCCGTCGTGATATCGAACCCTGCCGGGAGCTGGGTATCAGGACGGTATATGCCCGTTACGGAGACCGTTTTTCCGATGATCGATCATCGGTCGAGGCAGATTTTACCATAGACGCAATGGAAGAATTACCCGCAATCCTTTTTCCCCTGCTGGAGTGATAAACGTCGAAAGAGACTCCGTTACTTTCCTACACTTTCGAAGGGAAACATAATCGGGCGCGATACGCTAGTATCCGGGCAAAACTCTATGATTTTTTAATTTTATCGATGCAATGACCGCAACCTTAAAAAAAACAACAGATAACAGTACACTCATGTTCGTTCCAACCAGGGTCTTTTTCACCAAGGGGGTGGGGGTCCACAAGGACCGGCTTGCTTCCTTCGAACTTGCATTGAGAAAGGCCGGGATCGAGAAGTGTAATCTCGTTTACGTTTCGAGTATTTTTCCACCGAAATGCAAACAGATATCCAGGGCTGAAGGACTCAAGTGCCTCCAGCCAGGGGGGATCACCTACTGCGTCATGGCTCGCAACGAGACCAATGAACCTAACCGTCTCGTCTCTTCAGCAATAGGGCTTGCAATGCCGAGCGCTTCCGAGGAATACGGGTACCTGTCCGAACACCACGCCTATGGTGAAACGGAAAAAAAGACCGGGGAATACGCCGAAGATCTGGCTGCTACCATGCTCGCCACAACACTCGGCATCGAATTTGATGAGCAGACTGCATGGTCAGAACGGGAGCAGACCTATAAGGCAAGTGGAAAGATTATCAAGACAAAAAATACCTGCCAGTCTGCCGAAGGGGATAAAAACGGCCTCTGGACAACAACGATTGCTGTCGCAGTTTTCCTCTGAATCTATTTTTTTTAACCACTATTCCTGCAGGTGCTTTGATTCATTCCGGAACAAGGGATTTCCTTGTTCCGTCGATGGTAATGAAATTGTCCAAACGGGATCTGTTTTTTCCATGGCAATAAAAATCCTTTCAGACTTTTTTAAATGCTCTTGAGGGAGTTCGACAGTGTTGTTCTTCCGCCATCATCGGGGTTTCCTCGTTGGGAGAGAGGACACCCTCGTTATCAGGTCAGGACAATGACCGAATCACGGAAAAATGTGGGGTCTGAAAGGTCAAATGATTAGATCTGCCTTTTTTTTGCCATCTGAAGGATCTTTTCTGCAAGACCACGGACGGCGGCGCGGGCCGGACTTTCCCGGGATATCTGTGAGACCGGGGCTGCACAAAGATCTGCGTTCTTTATCGCACTATCCTCAGGAATAATTGCTATCGGGGATTCACTACCGATTTCAACCGGAGCTGCAGTAGTTGCGTACTGGTTGAACACTACCTGAATTTTCTCCGGTTCGAGCCCGATCTGTGTGGCAATTTCCCGAATCCGTGCAATTGTACGGAGGCTTCGCGCCCCCGGATCACTGACGATCAGCAGGAGATCCGGTTTTCCAATCGTACCTCTCGCGATATGTTCCATGCCGGCCTCCGTATCGATGACGATGAAATGGTAGTCGCGTTCGAGTTCCAGCATGCACTCGGAGAGGAGATCATTGGCAAAACAATAGCAGCCGCTTCCTTCGGGCCGGCCCATGGCTATCAGGTCAAATCCTTCAGATTCAATGAGTGCCTGGCGGAACCTGAATCTGACGTAATCATGGCGGTTCATACCAGGGGGGATGTGGCGGGTGAAGGCTTCTTCCCGCATGCTTCCCAGCGTCTCCAGCACCGAGACCCCGAGCGCCTCGTGAAGATTGGCATTAGGATCCGCATCGACAGCAAGAACCGGTGCTTCTCCCATGTCGATCAAGGACCGGATCAGTAACGAACTGATAGTTGTTTTACCGGTTCCGCCTTTACCGGAGAGAGCGATCGTGAAGGGTTTTACCGGCATGATCACTCCATGCCGTTTTCCTTACGGATTCGGTGAGAGATCTGTGCAGCAGCCTTCATAATCGCAATTGATCCGTTCCTGTCGGCAAAGCGGATCCCGCAGCTCGGTGTGATCATTGACTGGGAGTCGAAGAGGCTCTCCGGCATCCTGTTGCAGAGACTTGATCGGATTGCAAGATACTTTCCGGAAAGGGATTCGACAGTCTCGGTGGAAAAAATTTTAAAATCCGAAGGAACTATTCCCCAGGCAACGACTCCGCCCCGTTCCATATACGAGATAACCGCGTCGGTGTATAACAGGAATTCCCGGGCAGTGGTGTACGCGTCGAGAGAGATAACCGAGGGATTAAGGCTCATCACGAACTCCCAGTCTGTATTGGAACAACAGTGGACGCCAAGTCCCCCTTCCACCATCGAGGAGATATCGGCCCAGCCGGCGCGAACGGTATCACGGTCGACGGGAACTACCGAGGATCCCAGGGACGCAAGATAGGGTTCGTTAAGGACAACCAATGTCTCGTGCACACCGGTTCTTTTTTTCACCTCATTTTCGCACCAGCGGGCTTTCAGGGCAATCATCTTCGAAAGAACGTCGGCGAGCTGGGCATCATAATAGATCGGCCGCTTGTCCGCATCGACGACCTGCATGCCAAAGGTTACCGGGCCGGTCACCTGACATTTTAACACTTTTGCGGAAGGGATTTTCCGGGTTATCATTTCGATAAATGCAGAGGCATACTCTGCGTGGAGCCCGTAATCAGCGAAATTTCCATCCACATAATCCAGATAGACCTTTTCCATGGCAGCGGTCTGGTCGTTTGAGCTGTCGAAAAGGAGGCGATCATTGCGGATTACCCGGCCCGGTAACTGCTCTGAGTCGTTGAATACGATGCTCTCCAGCTGGCTCCGGTCAGGAAGGGTAGGTGCGTAAGGAAATTCAGGGAAAATGTTCAGGACATCATCGCAGGCTTCCTTTGGATCCATGTGAGGGAGCGCCCCTACTCCGGTTGCCAACGAGTTAGGGGGTGAGATCATTTTCGACATGGTTGTCATTCCCTCCGGATCCGGCAGGTTTCCAGCAGTTTCTGAACCATCGGGAAGAGTGCCAGATCAGTATGGGGAAGGAATGAACTCGATGTATATTCATCCATAAAGGATGATTCCGCATTGAGCTCGATATAAGCAATCTTATAGGCGATTTCATCGAGTGTTTTCCGGGCTCTCCGGTTGACCAGCGCTATATTTGCCCCTGCGACCGCACCATTCCCGATATTTTTTATGTGTTCAAACCCGATTTCGGGGATCAGACCGATGATCGTTGCATTTTTCTTATCCAGGTAATTCCCGAAAGCACCGGCAAAATAGATCGTGGAGATTTCCCGGCGGGTTACTCCCGCCTCCTTCATCAGGGTCACACATGCGGCATGAACAGAAGCCTTACTCATGATCAGGTTCTTAATGTCGTTCTCTGTCACGACGATATCCTTGCCAATCTCCGTCTCATGTGCCCAGGCAATTACGAATTCCGGGACGTGACCGGAAGTACGAATTCGCGGATTATCTATGCCTGTATTTATCCTCCCGGTCCGGTCGATGATACAGGCACTGAGGAGCTCGGCAAGCAGGTCAATGAGACCCGAACCACAAATCCCTCTCGGTTTTATCCGGTTTATCGTACTGAATGCAGGATTCAGGGTCTCGGGATCGATCGTCAGTTTCTCAATAGCGCCAGGGTTCGCCCGCATGCCGAACAGAACTTCTCCCCCTTCCAGAGCCGGCCCGGCAGCTCCGGCACAGGAGAACATCCATTCTTTGTTACCCAGAACGACTTCGAAATTTGTTCCGATATCGATTAACAGGGCGATCTCTTCGCGCTCGGCCATACCGCAGGCAAGGATATCGGCGATAATATCTCCGCCGATAAAATCGCTGACAGCCGGAAATACAAAAAGCCCACCATTCGGGTTACAGGTAATCCCGATCCTGCCTGCGGCTACTGAAAGCGCACGCCGGACTACCGGAACATACGGTTCAGCAATCATATAGGCCGGGTCTATGCCAAGGAGCATATGGGTCATCACCGTATTCCCTGCAACGACAACTTCGTAAATATCCTCACGGTCGATTCCCGCAGAATTGGAAGCGGTTGTAAGGGCCTGGTTGATGCTTTCCGTGGCCAGGGTCTGGAGCCGGGAAAGGCCGTTCTTACGGGCAAAGTTCACACGGGCAAGAATGTCTTCACCGCAACTGATCTGTTTATTGTAATTTGAGGCTACACTGACCACTTTACCGGTGACAAGATCCCACAGATAGACAACAACCGTTGTCGACCCGAGATCGACTGCTGCCCCATAGACCCGGCCGGAAGTATCATTCTCCTGGAGATCGATCAGCCGGTATCCCCCGGGCACGAGTGCGATGGTTCCGGTAACGTGCCACTCACTGTGACGGAGGATACCGGGGATTTCCCTGAGGACTTCAAGGGGAGCGTACATCTTTTCTGCTACCGGGCCTCCACTCTTCTGGATACCCCATAAAAGTCGTGAAAGATCCGGTGATGGATCTGAAAGAGTCGGTGGCTGGAGTTCAACAAAATATTTTTTTACCGAGGGACGAAGGTCGATTGGAATATCATGGCCATCCACGAGAATTTTCTGATCCTGGATAAGGGTGCTCTCAGGCACGACAACGTGGAGATCTCCCTGGACAATCGTTTCACACGCCAGGCAGGCTCCTCTGGCGAGTTCTGCTTCAGTAAAGAAACGCCCGTATTTCTGACGGTCGAATTCAGTTTTCCCGGATTGAATGTAGACAACACATTTGCCACATTTCCCCTGCCCGCCGCAGACAACATTCATATTCAGCCCGGAACGCTGGGCTGCATCGAGGATGGTGGTGCCCCGCTCCACCTCAACCTTACGGTAACTCGGAAGGAACGTTACTGTTCGCATAGCCATAATTCCTGTCACTAAGATTGGGATATCAGAGTGAAATATCCTGCGGTGGGGATTGACAGGAGGCAAAAAAAACCTTTTTAAAATCGCCCTTTAGGGTAATCCTTTATGAATAAAATAACCGCTTCCGGGTCAAGGAGTACTCCCCCGGGGATGCCTTCCCTCAAAGGGGAAAGAAACAATACTCCATATACTTGCCATATCGGCCAAACCGGATCACCTTGGAACAAGGTTTTTTTACAAAAGCAGAAAATTTGTTATTTGTAACGAAACGATCATTTCAACACCACAACCTGCCAGGGAAAAATGGGGAATGTTATCCACATGCACCGGCTGCACCTGATGAGGCAGGAGACGAAGACAAGGTGGTGTTACAAGCGGCCGGAGGAGTATCGAAGCTGTTACAAATGGCTTCTTTATAGCCTTCCGGGGTACGGGAGCCGGCGTATTCAACACCATTGATGATAAGGGTCGGGGAGCCGGTTACTCCATAGGTTGTTGCGTCATTCTCATCAGCATTCAGAAGAGAAAGTCCGGTACTTCCTGTAGCACAGGACTCGGTCTTTGTCAGGTCGATTCCCAGAGCAGCGGTAATATTTTTTCTGCATGAATCCAGAGCAGATGTGTTCTGCCAGACTGGATAGCACTGGTCATTGAATAGTTTCAGATAATCCCAGTATCTGGCAGGCGTTGCTTTCAAAATGCAGAGCTGGCGGAGATCTTCCCGGGCTTCTGCCGGGCCATGTAATGATATCACATCACCTGCAGTAGTTCCATTGGTTGTGGTGATATAACGGACNCGGATATCNGCTGTCGGACCGAGCAGGTCAACGACAGGTCTCATGACCGTTTCAGCCTGTGTCCCGTACGGGCAGAATGCCATCACAAAAAGATCGGCGACAGGTCTCGCGGTCTTTTTGGGGGGCTGGGCCTGGGGAGATTTTGCCAGCGTGGCATTCATATCAATAGTATTCGTAAACAACAGCCTGCAATCCTTCGTCGCGTAGATGGTGATAGCCTGCGATTGGTACCGGCTCTCCAGCGCGTAAAGACCCCGGGACTCATTGATTGAGATAAGGGTTGCTGATGTACCGGGCTGGACGAGATTATCATTTACGTACTTCATAACTTTCTCGCCACAGGTTGCTGGCGGAACTACTGATCCCTGGCCCGGCTGGTTCAGGTTCAGTAAAAGGAAAATAATCAGGAAAGCGACGATACCGATTATTGCAGCAGTCGCCCATCCTCCAAATATGCCGGAATCCTTTTTTTCCGGTTTTGCATCCGTTTGCATTGAAATCCTAGAATGATATCAAAAGTGAGAATAAAAAGAATTGGTTCGATTGTTGCTCCCGGGTTCAGGACCTTTCCTTGCGTTTTTCCCACTCTTCATGCAGGAAATCGCCAATTTCGGCAGCATCGCGGGGCCCAACGAGTACCTTCCACCCGGTTGCTTCTTCAATTCTTCCCGAGAGGGGTGATGCATAACCGGGAATAATCAGGCTACGGTGTCCAACTTCAGTCTCAACCCCAAACTTTTTGATTGCATCCCTTACAAGCGACTCACTGAGTTTGCCGGCAGCTACTGCGGTAAGGACCGAAAGCCCTTCGGTATCCACGATCAGCATGAAACAGGGGATGTGACTTGATTCGAGGTACCCCTGGAGGGTGAAGAATGTCAGGGAGAAATTTACCGTCATCAGGACCGGAGCGTTCTTATCCGGGTTTCCAACACGGTAAAGTCCGGGGTTCATCTGGATCGGTTTCTGGGGATCCGTATAGATGTTCTGGCGGAGTGTCAGGGAAGCTTTTGCGGAGGCCTGGTTGAGAGGCGAAGTAACCATGACCGCGGCATATTTTACAATTCCGAGTGCGATCATTGCATCCTCGGTCCCGTCCCCGGTTGTATCAAGGTAAACGGGATAGCCGAGTTCGGGAGATGACCGGGTTATGGCAAGCTGCCGGATCGCTGTTGAGCTCATGATAAAATCGTTAAGGGATACCGGAGCGGGATCCAAGACAAGGTCCTGAGCCCCTTCAGCTGTACATTTTTTTACCAGTTGTTCGAGCTCAGCGAGGCCGTGAGCCTTGAGCACGAGCGGGCATCCATGCTGCTTTGCAAGAGAACACATCTCTTTAAAATTCGTCGCTGTCGCAGCATGGATAAGCGGCCGGTAGGTGCCACAGTGGACAAGGGCTGCAGATAATGCAGCCTGATCCGGAGATATCAGTACGAGAGGGAGATCAGCAACATTCTCAATGATTTCGACTGCTCTCGCAAATGTCTCTGCTGAGCCACTGGCATTCTCAACCGCGATTCCATTGAACTGCAGATCGGATCCAACACGGGTGAATGCCTCCGATTTCACCCGTTTCGTAACCGCGATGATCGCATCAACCGGCTGGTCATCACCGATCTTGAAGAGAATCCCCGGAGGATGGTAGAATGTCTTCTCATGGCGGTATAACACAAACTCCTCGCCAACTGCGAAGGATCGCTCCCCAACCCCAATCTTAACTAATTTTATCGGCGGCCGGGTGGTGGCACCAAGAATCGTCTTTGCCTGTTCGTCAAGATACGGGCAGAGATCCACGTCTGCTTTGCCACCGGCAAGTTTCATTGCAAACGTAAGACAGGTGGGATCTCCGCACTCCTTGCAGTTCTTCTTCGGGAGAAGTTTATAGATATCGAGAGCCTTGAGAGCCATCTCACATCACCATCCGGGTCCTGTCCTGAGATTTCAGACTGCCAAAAGCCTTCCTGAGCATCATGATCGTTGCCGGATGCCGGACGCAGATAATTTCAGCACCTGCAACCGCTGCTGCAAATCCCGTGTAAAATTCCCACCTCACGGCAATCTCATCCTGAATTTGGAGCTCAGACTCCCGTACCTCTTTCACCGTAAGCGTGTCAATCGCTGAACAGATCATGGGCATAGCAAGATCGACATCTCCTTTGAGGGCTGAAAACCGGATCCGTTCCATAGCCGAATAGGAATATTCAAACCCGTATCCCAGGGATCCTGTATAGGGATCGATAACAATATGATCCCGCTGGATTCCGATCTCGCGGAGAAGAATATTCAGTTGTTTTGCGAGGTTTACATCGATAGGAGACTGGGCAATGATGGAGTGATCATATGCCAGGGCCGCAGCAGCGATACTCCGGTACCTGCTAGCTTCTGCCGTTCCAAGGAGCAACTTTTCACCCTGCCCCGTTTCCCCGCATTTCTGGAAGACGTCACTATCGATCTTCGGTTCATTGCTCCCTTCGATAATGAGAGGAAGGTCTGTAGCAGAAAGTACCTCCTCCACCGTCTTTCCCACAGAAGAAACATCGGTAAAGTTTCTCTGGCGGGTGCTCGTCAGGTATAAGCGGATCAGGTCTGCCCCGTAAGAAGCTTCTGCAGCGTGTACCCACTCAGGCGTGTTGTTGGTTATATCACCGCAGTATTTCCTGACAATGGGCGACCAGAACTGAGGGTTGTCGCACACCTCAAAAGCAATCAGAGGCGAAGGTGCTGGAGAATCTGCATCAAGGAAAGGGAGGGTTGTCCCTCCCCCTATGCGGTAGGAGATTTTTCTGGAACCCCCATCGGATTTCGTAGCCCCGAGAACAACTTCTCCGATGGATCCGGTCCAGTCAAAATGCACGTCGAGTCCCATGGTCCACCATCACACCAGCGGTTTCATGGCAAGAGCAGGATGTTTTACCCGTTCAAGAAACACGATCAGTTCTTCGATGGTCGTTGCGGTAGTCTCGTCGGCTATCTTGTCGAAAAAGTCATTGAGACCCTGTTCATTCAGTTTCGAGACCAGCCGTGGCTTCAGCTCTTCCTTCAACTGGGACGGCAGCCAGACAAGACGCTGTATTCCGCCTTCCCCCTGGAGAAAGCGATCGGACAGAATATAATTTTTGGAAATGCCGGCAAATCCCGGAGTCTGAGCTCCACCACCAATCGTTCCGGCAAGCGTCGAGAACGACATTCCCGATGGGGTAACCCCTTTAAATTCACGATTGACGACCATGATGCCGTTTACCTCGGGAAGCATGAGGGCGATCGCCTCAAAACATCCACAACAGGTCATAGGATATTCCATGACAGAATAGAGCGAGCAACGGTCGATTTCCCCGTGGCTCGCCTTTTTTATAAAGCGGTTAACACCCTCAAATTCCCCGTTCTGGGCATTAATTATCGCCCCTTTTTCTACCGGCTGGTTCGCGCCGGAAGGGGACATCTCGAAAGCAATTTTCCCGTCGAGCCAGCTGATTGCCCCGCAGAGCGCAGGCCGTTCCGGAGTAATGACACACACATGGTTGGGTGCGAACGTCTGACAGAGCGTACAGGAATAGTACGTGTTCACCTCGTTGTCCCGCATTCCTTTGATCCGGGCGTCCCGTTCTTCATAGATTTTTTCTGCTTCCTTCCTTGCGGCCGATACTTTTTCCGGATCGGTGATCAGGGTCACCGCTACTGCATCAAGAAGCTGGGGAAAGTCCATCCTGAACTTGCTTGCAAGAAGCTTGCCAAGATGTTCGATCCGTACACCTTTTGCAACGACTTCCTTTGAGAGCCGAACCCAGATAAGGTCGCGCTGGGCAACATGCCATGAACCTTCCCCGTAGTTAACGAAGTTATGAATCCTGCGTTCAAGTACCGGTTCATAATCCTTTTTCATGGCTTTTCCGGCCACTTCAATGACAATACCCAGCGGGTTCGCTGAACCCTCTTTCATGGAATCGATCTCAGGCCCGATAACCGTTACCTGCCCGTCTTTAATTTCATTGGCTGGGCGCATTCGGAGCAGTTCGAATGCTGTTGACCTCCCACCGCCAAATTCCACATACATCTCCTCTTTGCGTATACTTTTTCCCTCAAATGCGGGGGAGCATCCCATTGGAATGGGGATCGCGGTAACGTTCACCCGGATCCCTTTTGCTTCCATGCCTTTCCGGACAACATCCTCCGGGCTGGAAGAGATCCAGGAGCCACTTTGATAATCCCCCAGTGAGAGGATGGGAAATCCGAGCACCCGCATGCCATCCACAAAGGCAATTTCCTCATCAGTAAGGCCCTCAAAAACGATCACAATTGCTTTTGCCCGTTCTGCCGCATATGTGAGGAGCCTCTGGGTATCCCCTGGAGTCACCCCGCCGAACATCATTGCTACTCGTGCGATAATATCCACAAAGTGAATTCCATGGGAGGGTGCAGATCCAAGTGGGATAAGGCGATAATCAAGACCCAGTCTGACGCCAGAGGCGGACAGGGAGGGTATGATAGTACCGGCAAGGAATGTGAGCATATATTTTTCCTGCAGCTCGCGACAGATCGCCGCAGCTGTTCCCGAGCTGCCCGGAGTACCGACAACAAGAGCCAGGCCCAGGATACTGCCATCTACCAGGGAATAACCGAGTTTGCGGATGACCGTATCACCAATAAATCCGGTATACGGCGAAGGTTCTTTTCCCCGAATTGCTGTCTTATCTGCGAGGATGCATTCCGAAGCCACAATGGGATTGTTGTCAGTCCTGGTAAAGACATCTGCAGCACTTACCGGGTCGTGCACGGCAATCCCAGTCAGTGCAAAAGAGATCGGAAGATGATATGCAGTTTCTTCATAGGAGAAGGAATGCTTCAGGTTCATCATTTCGACCTTCAACTGTTCCTCGCCACGTTTTTTTGACAACTCAACGTCGGTCATCGTCTTATTCCCCGTTATCATGGGTTGCCCGGTAAGATAGATATAGTTTCGTTATCGGGTAATCACCTTCTGATGATTATTCAGCGGTTATTTATCGAAAAAACGAAGAATTACAAAAATATATATCTCTTTTAACCTGCAAACCACTAGCTTGTGAGAACCGGATATGCGGAAGCTGCGAACCACTAAGTTGTTTTTCCCCGTTATCCTGCTGTTTATGGCATTTTTTGTCATCCAGCCGGCACTCGGCGTATCCGGGTCCATCACGGTCGGATACCGGGGTTCAGGAGAAAATACTATCGGGGATACCGTGATCTTTGACGGGATGAACACATTGGGGAATACAACACTGATTAAAATATCCGGTCCGGGTCTCCCCGCAGAAGGAGTCCCGCTTTATGATTTCAATGGCGCGCCAGGTTCTGGAAATATTGCAGAAGTCGGTCCTGACGGTCTCTGGAAATTTGCGTGGTATACATCCACCATCCGGGGTATCGAAAAGATACAGACTGCGAGGTATACAATCACCGTCAGCAGCCTGTTCGGCGGCAGGGGGGCATCATCAACTTCAATAATAGTGAAAAAACCTGATCTTTCCATTACCCCGTATCCCAACCCGGTAACCCCCGGCAAATACGTCGAGCTTACAGGCGTTGCAGAACAAACTGTCGACACTGTCAGTATCGAAGTAGCGGATTCCGCCGGTACCGTTCTCCACTCATTTACGTCACCGGTGAGTGCTTCCGGTTATCTGAATTACGGATTTCATGTTGACATGCCGCCCGGCCAGTATACAATAACCGTTAGTAATCCCGCGATGGGTAACCCCTACCGTACGTTCCTTTCCGTTATACCTCCGCCAGTAGTTACCCCCGCCACTCCGAACATTTCCCTGACCACGGATCAGGGAGTTACGACGGCCAATCTGTCGACGGCCTCCATGAATAATGGATCAAACCCGGAAACGGTATCTCAGGCCCGGTCAAATTACGCTTCCAGGACACCTGCTTCGTCCCTTACGGTTATCGGAGGAATAATAATTGGCGGTATGATCATGATCCTCTCATCGTCAGGGAGAAAGGACCATTAATCTTTTTTTTAAAAACTGAATTAAGTGTGGCGTACCAAGTACTATCAGGAAAAAGTCAGAATTGTCTCAAGCCTTCAAGAGTGTGATTTTTCTTTGAAAAAGTACTCCTTTATTGCCCACATGCCTGATACACCCGGTTCACTTCACAAAGCAGCAGAGATCATCAAAAAGTACAACGGAAACATCAACCGTATCCAGTTCGATCGACGAATCGATCCCGGTACGGTCTTTTATGAAGTCACGGCGTCTGAAAATGCCTATGATTTAATCACGCACGATCTTGCTGAGATTGGTTTTCTTCAGACTTCGCTGAAGCCGCTCGATTTCCTGAAGTTCGCGGTATACCTTCCCCACCAACCTGGAGCTCTCTATGAATTCCTGAATTATACGACTTCGGCCGGGGCAAACATCGCGTTTATTGATTTTGACGACAAAGGCAGGCACCCGGATCGCTTAACCGTCAGCCTCAACCTCGAGCAAAACCTGGTGGTGGAACGTCTCCTCGACCAGTTGAAATCCCGGTACCGTCTCGAAATCCTTGAATATGACACTACTGGAAAACACCTCGATGATACGGTGTTTTATGTACGCTACGTCCAGGAAGTTCGGGATCTTATCGGAGAGTCCGAGGAAACATTCCTGCTCTCATTCCTGGCTGATACGAACCATATCGCCCAGGAACTGATGGATCGCGGGTGTGAACCACGACAGGTGTTCGAGAGCGTTCTCGAAACAGGACGAACTCTCAATGCCACGATCAATAGCCGTTTTTACGCGGATGTCCAGAAACTCAGAATCACTGATCAGGTAACACTATTCTGTTTCCAGGTACCCTGCGGCGGGAATATTTTCATGCTCAATGGGGGCGGGAGAACGGTTATGATAGACACAGGGTACGGGATTTATCACACCGATGTCATGCAGATGCTGGCTCAATTTCACCTGAATGACCTTCGTCAGATTTCCCGTATCATTGTGACACATGCAGATGCCGATCACTGCGGAGCAGCCGGTTTATTTCCTAATCCGGTCACGATGCATAGCGGTACCCGTGAGATCATCAGGACAAATAACCGGGCTTATGGCTCCCGTAATGAACATTCAGTTCTCGAGGGATTCTATACCAAGATGATCAATCTCTTCTCAAAATTTAATCCACCCCGGGAGATCCGTTGTCTTGATGATGCGGGAGGGACGATGCGGGGGATTTTCCCGGTGATGGAGAGGGTAACCATCGGTGATGTGACACTTGAAATCCTTGACGGTCTGGGGGGCCATACATTTGGACAGATTTTCCTGTATTCGAGAGACCATGGGCTGCTTTTTACTGCTGACAGTGTTATCAATTTCACCAGCCTGACCAAAGAGCGGGCAGAATTCAGCTCGCTCGCGGCATTTCTTGTCACTTCAGTCAATGTAGACAGTGAGAAGGCTAAACAGGAACGGACAGCACTTCTTGAGCTTGCACAGGAAACCGATCGTGAACTCGCAAAGAAAGGTCACCAACGGTGTCTTATCTGCGGAGGGCATGGGGCGGTTTCAGTTCTGGACCAGGGAAAACTCCTGACTTTCGGAGAAATCCAGCGTTACCACCCGTGATTAATTCTGAACCGCAGGGAAAGGGTGAGCGAGAATTAATTTTTGTCCGTCAGAAATCCTACCAAACTAAAAAAATTCGTTCCTGGGGGCTCCGGCACGTACGTGCTTCTGCCGCCTGACCACTTGACATCCCCAAATGCGATATTTACTCAGAAAGTTGAAGGTAAAGTCTCCGAAACGAGGGGGTCAAGGGGGCGCTCCCCCAGGTCTTCCTCCCCCTTTGGGGGGAGAGATGAGGTCTTACTCGTATACAGAATCAAGTGACCAAAAATAGGATTTCTGCAGAGCCTTAATTTTCATAATTTGTCACTAAGATCTCTGATGTTCCTGACCGCCGGTTTCCGTCGCAGTTGATAAATCGTTTTGCAGAAATTGTCCTGACAGTATAATCCTGGTAAAGTTCCTCAATCGCAGGGACTTTTGAATTACTCAGCATGACCATCACACCTTTTTTTGAGAGGGTCCGGAACAATTCTGACAACCTCACCTGATCTTCAAAGGTAAATCCGCTGGAATTATAGTCAGTAAACCGGGCAGTTTTTGATATCGGATGGTAGGGGGGGTCGAAATAGACAAAATCTCCTTTTTTTGCCCTTTTAACGGTCTTTTCAAAATCGACATTCATTATTGTTACATTTCTGAGCATGCTGCTGAATGACCGTATGAGAGCTTCATGGGGGAGGCTCCGTTTCGGATGATGCCCGAAAGGCACATTAAATTTTCCTTTCCGGTTCACCCGCCAGAGCCCGTTGTACCCGTGTTTATTAAGATAAATCAGAAGAGCTGCCCGCTCCGTGTTGTTTCCCTGACAGCCAATAAGTTCATTGAATTCACTTTTCAGCTGTCTGAAAGTGCCCTCATTATTCTCAAACCTCGCACTGTTCAGTGATTCAATCAGGGTCTCCGGTTTTTTCTTCACAACCCTGTAGAGATTGATCAATTCCCTGTTGAGATCTGAAACGACAGCTTTGGTTACCCTGCCTTCATTCTGAAGGTGGACCAACAGGGCACCGCCGCCAAGGAAAGGTTCGAAATAGGTATTCCATTCGGGAGGCAGCTGACTTGTCAGCGTCGGTAAAAGCTGCCTCTTTCCCCCTGCCCATTTAATCAAGGGTGAAATCACAGGTTATTATTTTATTGACATCCATAAAGATCTATCCCTGTTGGCGCAGAAATAATAAAAAAAGGCACGATTCTTTTTTATTCAAAAGCTATCCTTCGATATTCTCTTCTACTATGTGAATGCATCTTTTGTGCGAGAAGCATGAAGAGCCAGAGGGTCCAGGAAATGATGTGGATGATGGCATCAAAAATCCGGTCGATTGCCAATACCATATCCGACGAAGATACAGAGAAATTCATCCGGGAACTCCTGAATGCCAAACGCATCTACGTCATCGGAGCCGGGCGATCAGGTCTCGTCGCAAAAGCGTTTGCGATGCGGCTCATGCATCTCGGACTGAATGCCTACGTTGTCGGGGAAACGATCACACCTGCCCTGAATAAAGGGGACGTGATGGTCATTTTCTCCGGGTCCGGAAGGACGAAAACGGTTGCAGATCTTGCAGAAACGGCAAAGGAAATCGGAGGGAAGATCTGTCTTATTACCTCGAATGCAGATTCGAGAATCGGAAAAATTGCCGATTGTACCGTTATCATCGAACATCACCGGGACAGCGTTGAGGATGATGCCCTTGAGTTTGAGATCCGGCAGATGATGGGCGACCATAAATCCTTTGCACCACTCGGGACAATTTTTGAGACTGCTTCGATGATCTTTGCCGATGCGGTAATTTCTCGGATGATGGAGATTGCAAAAATTGACGAGACCGCCCTGAAAAACCGCCATACCAATATTGAATAATTTCAAAGGAGGAGAGTATTATCATGAAGTTTTCCGAGCGTCTGAACAGCATCGAATTATCCGGCATCCGGCGGATATTTGAAGCGGCAGGTCCTGATTCAATAAATCTGGGACTTGGTCAGCCGGATTTTGACACTCCCCAACATATCAAGGATGCTGCGATCAAGGCCATCAACGAAGGAAAAACCGGATATACACCTAACGCCGGCATTCCGGAGCTTCGCAGTGCAATCTCGAGGAAATTCAAGACCGAAAACCATCTTACGTATACCACGGACCAGATTCTTGTAACCGCCGGGGCGAGCGAAGCTCTCCATATCGTCATGCAGGCCCTCGTCGACAATGGCGACCGGGTACTCTGTCCGGACCCGGGTTTCGTATCATACGCATCACTCGCTTCCATTGCCGGCGGAAAAGCAGTCAGTGTTCCCCTTACCAACGATCTTCACATCGATATTGAAAAAGCAAAAGATCTGATGGACGGGGCAAAGATCTTCGTTCTGAATTCACCGGGTAACCCGACCGGAGCAGTGGAGGACAAAGAATCGATCCGGTCCATTGTCGAATATGCCGGGGATGCAGGGGTTACCGTACTTTCCGATGAAGTCTATGAACATTTCATCTACGCCAAAAAACACTGGAGTGCTGCCCAGTTTGGTGAGAATGTGATCACTATCAATGCGACCAGCAAGACCTATGCCATGACCGGCTGGCGCCTTGGCTATCTTGCAGGACCTGCGGATGTCGTCGGACAGTGCATGAAGGTACACCAGTACTGTCAGGCATGTGCAACTTCAATCTCCCAGTATGCGGCTCTCGCAGCCTACGAGGGAGATCAGAGTCCGGTGAGAGTAATGCGGGATGAATACCTGGCTAGAAGGGATCTTTTCTGTAGAGGTCTGAATGAACTCGGTTTCAGGTTCCCGGTTCCGGAGGGTGCATTTTATGCATTTGTACCCGTAAATCCTGAACTCGCCGGGAAAATTATCGAAAGCGGTGTGGTTATCGTTCCGGGTTCTGCATTCGGAGTAAATGCTCCCGGTTATGCCCGGTTCAGTTATGCCAATTCCCGAAACAACCTGAGCCGTGCCCTCTTAAGGATACAGAAAGTAATGAGTGAGTGAGTGAAATGGTCAAAGAACTGCTACGAAAATTATCCAATGCCCATGGTGTCTCGGGAAGTGAGGGCAGCGTATATGCTGTCGTAAAAAAGGAACTCAAAGGGTGCGTCGATGAAATTCGCGAAGATCCGATGGGAAATCTGATCGCAGTCAAACGCGGAAACAAATTCAAGGTGATGCTCGCTGCCCATATGGATGAGATTGGCCTTATGGTCAAATATATTGATGAAAAAGGATTTATCCGGTTTGTTGCCCTCGGAGGATGGTATGGTCCTACGCTTTACAACCAGCGGGTCATCCTTCATGCGGCTAACGGCCCCCTTTTCGGGGTTATCGGGGGTAAACCTCCGCATATGATGGATGAAGACGATCGCAAAAAAGGTGTCAAGATCGACGATATGTTTATTGATGTGGGAGCAACGAACCGGGAAGAGATTGAACACCTCGGCATTTACGTGGGTACCCCTATCACGATAGATCGCGAATTCCGGGAGCTCGCAAACACAAGGGTCACGGGAAAGGCTTTTGATAACCGTGCCGGAGTTGCAATGCTTATCAAAACATTGCAGACCGTCAAATCACCGCTGACCATCTACGGAGTATTCACCGTTCAGGAAGAAGTGGGCCTGAAAGGAGCCCGTACGAGTGCTTACACCATTGAACCTGACGTCGCCATTGCTACCGATGTAACGATTCCTGGCGACCATCCTGGCATAGAGATGAAGGATGCGCCTGTCGAAATGGGCAAAGGACCCGTCATCACGATCGTCGACAGCAGCGGCCGGGGACTTATTGCAGACCGCAGAGTTGTGAAATGGCTGAAAGACGCGGCTGATGCCAATGGGATTGCCGTTCAGACAGAAGTCGGAAGCGGGGGGACGACCGATGCTACTGCTATTCACCTGACAAAGGGTGGCATCCCCAGTACGACAATCAGCCCACCTACACGGTATATTCATTCACCGGTTGAGGTCCTCGACATCAATGACATCGAATGCGGTGTGAAAATCCTCGTTGCAGCGCTGAAACAAAAACCAGTGCTGTGATTTTTTTTAACAAAAAAAAATAACGCCTCGGCCGGGATTTGAACCCGGGTCAAAAGCTCCGGAGGCTTCTAGGATGTCCACTACCCTACCGAGGCATTTTGTGCTTTGCGAAAGGATGCAAAGTACCACATAATTAACACAGTTTAGAGTTATAAACATTCTCGATAGATACGAGTAAATAAGAGATATTCTGAAATTTTCCTCGGAGAATATTTTTTGATCCTTTTTTTTTGACCAAAAAAATTTATCAATTCTTCCAGGAGATTTCCTGTCACATTTGTCCGAAATTTTGAGCCTCAATCTGGCTGGACTCAAAGGGAGAGCCAAGTGTCGAAGGTAAGAATTTTCCTGGTACAGATATTTCTTTTAATTTTATCAAAAATTTTTTTGAAAAAAGATTATGAAAAAATGTAGTTGCTAAAATATTCCAAAAAAAAA
>JGI20214J51088_10000232_pt1 | contig 40578 bp, 44 predicted proteins | sample WetSurMetagenome_FD_51088 | JGI IMG/M metagenome (IMG submission 51088) | reverse complement strand
GATGATGATGCCACAGACACCATCACCAAGACAGTCGAGGTGAGTGGGGCGGTCAACTTTACCATTGACATCACCGGAGGGTTCGGGGTCACCGCCGTCATCACAAACACCGGTACTATCAACGCAACCGATATCCAATGGACATTGACCTTGACCGGTGGTTTAGTCCTGCTTGGAAAGACGAAGAATGGCACGATCACATCGTTATCAGCGGAAACACCATCAACCGTCATAGATAAACCGATCTTAGGATTTGGTAAAACAACTATACAAGTGGATGTCACCTGTGCCGAAGGAGTATCGGTCACAAAATCGGTGACTGGAACCGTCTTTGTGTTCTTCGTCCTCGGAGTAAGATAATTTACTCCACCTTCCTTTTTTTTCCATCTGGTTCGCCTAAAAGACATGCGGTTCATAGGATACGTTTTTAAGGAGGAAAAGAGAAGAACGGAATCAAAAAGTTTATATGTACACAAGCAAACAAGATGTACTGATTATGATAAGATTCGTGAAAATAATACTCATCACCTTTGGTGTAATGACTCTGAGTTTTCTCTGTATCCTCTCATTAGCATACCTCGGCATACAGATACCCTTCCTTTTTCTTCTGTATCTTCTGTTCTTTGAAACAACGTTAATCTTCGTGCTAACCGCAGTAGTCGTAAGGCATGCTCGTTCTGTACGGTCATAAAGAAAGAACAAACAGGGTTCTCATTCCTCCCATTTTGAATTTTTATCAATTCCAAACATTTAAATGAATCCACAGGATAACAATTCTACCTGTGTTTAACAGGAGAGGATTTCTACCATGAAAAAGAAAATACTTGGTATTTTTGTTGGTATGCTGCTGATAGCCACTGCTGTTCCAGCAATCGGGTCTCAGAACAATACCCTGAAAAACGCAACGACCCCAAGCATCGCTCCACCGGGGCTAAGAGCGGAGTGGACCCAGGCGCAGAAGCTTTTAGCCTCAGACGGCACATTCGGAGACTGTCTTGGTTATTCTGTTTCCCTGGATGGAGACACCGCCCTAATCGGTGCATTCAACGATAATGCAGATGCAGATCTCTATGGCTCTGTCTACATATTCACTAGATCTGGCACCACCTGGACCCAGCAAGCCAAACTCATACCCACCGCTGGAGGATACTACGATTATTTTGGATACGCGGTCTCTCTTGACGGTGATACCGCCCTCATCGGTGCACCTGGAAACTCGTTTAACCCGATCTATCCTGGGGCAGCCTATGTGTTCACCAGGACGGGGACGACGTGGACCCAGCAAGCAAGACTCGACCCCTCAGACGGTCAAGATGGCGATTATTTTGGAAACTCTGTCGCTCTTGATGGCGATACCGCGATCATTGGATCAGAGTATTTCTCAGGCACAGGCTCTGCATATGTGTTTACTCGTAGCGGTATCACCTGGACACAGCAAACAAAGCTGATACCACCAGATGGTTTCAATGGAGAATTGTTCGGTTTGTCTGTTTCTGTTGAGGGTAATACTGCTCTCATCGGAGCTCTCCTGGATGATGACAACGGACCTGGCTCTGGTTCAGCATATGTGTTTTCCCGTAGCGGCACCACCTGGACCCAGCAGGCTAAGCTGCTTGCCACTGACGGTGCATCCTTGGACTCGTTTGGTATCTCCGTTGCTCTTTTCGGTGACAACGCGCTCATCGGAGCTGAATGGGATAATGACAACGGAGAAAAATCTGGTTCAGCGTACGTGTTCACCCGTGCAGGTGCCACATGGACCCAACAAGCAAAACTCCTACCCTCAGACGGGACGACACAGGATCTTTTTGGCCATTCTGTTTCTCTGGCCAATGACACCGCTCTCATAGGAGCAAACGAGGATGATGCTACCGGGAACTATTCTGGATCTGCTTACCTCTTCACCCGCAGCGGCACCACCTGGACCCAACAAGAAAAACTCCTGCCTGCAGACCCCACAGAACAGAAGCTCTTTGGTGAGTCTGTCTCACTTGATGGTGACACCGCACTCATCGGAGCATACGGCGACGGGACCAACGGACCAGGTTCTGGCTCCACGTACGTGTTTACCAAAGCACCTGAAAACCAACCACCAGAAACACCAACTATACAGGGGCAAACCAACGGAAAAATAAAGAGATCATATACCTACACGTTTGTCAGCACAGACCCTGACGGAGATGACGTGTTCTACTGCATCAACTGGAGCGATGGGACGGGGGAAACCTGCATTGGGCCTTATGATTCAGGAAAAGAAGTAAAGATAGCGCATATCTGGACGGAGAAGGGAACCTTCATCATCAAAGCCAAAGCCCAAGACGGGTTTGGTGGTGAAAGCCACTGGGGGACACTGAGTGTGACCATGCCCTGCTCATATACCATACCATTGATTCGGTTCTGGGAACAATTGTTCGTAAGATTCCCCGAGGCGTTTCCAATCTTACGGCACCTTATGGGATACTAAAAAAATCCCCTCTATTCCTTTTTTTATCAATTCATACCATCTATGATATATTTACTCAAGAGACAGATTTTCTAAGGAATGTTGTAACGCAGATCNGCAAGGAGTCCGTCGTCCAGATCATGCTGGGCATCAGCACCAAAAATGTAGGTGCCATATTCGCTCAAATGTTTGAGATGGTACTGGAACCATGCCGTGAAGTACCTGCGAGAGATATTATGCTGCAGCTCAACAGCGATTTCAGCTGGCTTGTCAACGCCAAACCGCTGACCGAACCTGGCGTAAAACTCATCGATGAACCCGATATGGTTCCCCCCAGTGATCGCCACATACTCTTTTATCGTACCATTCGAAAGAAACGATGTGTACATCTTCAGCACATCCTGCGGAGAAACCAACCCGTCGAGCGTGCCTACCTGCAACTGAATAGGCACCGTGATATTCCGCGCAGCAGACATCACCGACGGAAATCCTGCTGGAGCAAGACCGACCGCAGCATCGATACATGCGCCCGGGGTCCCGGTCGCTTCAACGCATCCCCCGCCACCCATGGAAAGACCGATCGCGCCCCGTGTTCCATTGTCAAACGCACCGAAGATCGGTGAAAGACGACTGCTGTTCTGGGCCAGTAACGCATCAAACCCGCCGCGAAAACCAGACGCCCATTGGGTCGCATCCCAGGAGAGCTTATGCGGTGGTGTAAAACAAATCGTCACATATCCGTAAGAAGTCAGATGCTGGGGGATCCATTTGATGTTCCATGAAGACCCGGCAAACCCGTTCGCAACCACGATCCCCGGGTAAGGCGCTCCAGAGGTATCGACCGGTGCACGCCACCCGTCACGGGTAGCTGGATAGCGGATCGTCGCCCGATAGATCCCATAGGGAGGCACCAGGTACCACACCGTAAAAGAGCCGGTATGGAACGGCCCTGGTTGGTCAGGCGGTGGCACTGCAAGTGCACCAACCGAAGGAACCGAGAAACACAACAGCAGAACAACAGCAGCACCTCCAAGGATCATTTCACGCTTCTTCATACCAACACCATATTTTCAGAGATACATTAGATATTATCGCTGGTATTTAATATATTCTCATCCGTTGGAATATCCTTCATCCCCAGTAATACCGCACTTAGAAACATCACAGACCCCTTCATGGCTCTCTGCTTCTTTGGCCCACCTCCGTGTTTTCATTCCTTTTTTTTACTGATCATCGGCAGTACACATCATGAAGTATCCAAAAAGGGAACATTTTAATAAAGAGCGAAAGGTTATTATTTTCATTGACTAAACAAAGAATGGAACGGTAAAAAAAAATGACGCAAACCCCTGAGTTCACACAACCCCCGTGGGTGATCGGCTCCCAAAAAGAAGAAATGGCNTGGATAGAAGCAACCCATCCAAGTAAAAAAGGAAGAAACAACCGATCACGGCCGCAACAAAAATACNTACGAAATCTCCGCATTCAATTTGATTTCAATGTACCCTACACAAACAAAGNACCAACAACTGCNTGGTCAAAAATGATGCGGAAACTCACACGGACGAGCCTTGTCGAAGAAGGATTTGATCTGATCCCAACCATCGAAGTGCTCCTACGGGGGCTCACAAAAATCAAATTCAGGTATCTGGAAACCCTGACGATAGACAAAACGCCCTTTGAACCGTTCCCTGATGCGACGCATGATATCCGAAAAACGATCGATGCACTTGAGCACTATTCAGGGGACAAACCAAGCGGTACTATCGTCGAAATAAAAGCAAACATGCCTCAAGGGAAAAAATGTAGGGCGACGATCACCCTTAAAAAGATTCATACCACAAAAGAGCACTCGGTCAACATTCAGATAAAAGGGGGAATACCGGAAGAGCTCTATCACGAGTTCCGGAATTATTTAGATAAAAAACTAGGCGTAAAAGAGCTCGAGTAATGTTTTTTCATTTTGTCATTTTTTCTCACCAAATATATAAAGCAAGATGAAGAGAGTACATGATGGAAAAAGAAAAAAAATAGAGATAGGGAGGCGGTCGAAAATGGAAATAATACTCATCGGAGCAACAGCAGCGTTGGGTGCTATGTATCCTTATTTTCGTTCTCTGATAGGATAAGCATCCATTTTTCCTCATTTTTTTTTAATGAGGCAGGAAAACAAAAGCATCATAAATTATTCGTCGTGCTTAGGCTTCAGGGAGGCATCGAAGTTTATGGATCTGTTGTATACTGATATATTCATATTTTCGGATGGCCCCCGGGAACTTTTCATTGATGTCCTCAAGCATATAATGGATCTGGTCTGAATCCTTTAGATCGGGTTCTAATTCAAGATCAGACACACCCGCCGAAGTACCAATGAAAACCAAATTGGGATTATATTTAATATATTCCATGATGGCTTTTCGCTGGGTATGTTCTTTCAGATAGACGTCGACCTTAAACGGCTTGAGCCCTAATTTTGAGATATCGATACCAACCCGGAACCCCTGAATGACTCCTTTTTTGATGAGATTCTTAAGCCTGTTGTGGACCATCTGCGTTGAACAATCAAGTTCTGATGCGAGGTCTACGAGGGGAATTCGAGCGTTTTCTACGATGAGATTCAATAAACGGATGTCATAGTCATCGGTTTTTACCTCGGTTCCCACCCCGGTTATCTCGTATTTCAGTCGGTCTGATTTCTTATATTCGTTCTCAAGTAGATACGAACAGGGATAGGAATAGGCTTGGATGTAAATCGAGAAGATCTTTTCTGATAAATAATCCCCATACTTATCTAAGAGTTTTTCCCAGAACTGATAGAACTCGGTGATGTTCCTCACCCAGACAAAAACCCCTAGATTATATCTTCCGATTATTGATTCAACGACCCATGTTCGCTTATCCTTGACAAGATAGGTGATAATTTCGTTTTTGATTTCAGGGGTGACATATTGGTAGACCAGGTAGAATCGGAAGGCGATGTAGCCAAGCTTATAGGCGTCAATATGTGTCCAAAAACCAGTGATGATGCCATCCTGCTGCATGCGTTTTATCCGATAGGCGACCACATCCTTGCGCAGTCTGACTTTTTTCCCTATCTTGATTAACGATTGGCGGGAGTTAAGGTCTAGCTGGTAGAGTATTCGGCGGTCTTTGATATCAAGGTTGTTCATTTTCTTACAAAAATGTAAATGAAGTTTAGTATTTCATTGTTTTGCTAGATTTTTTTTGTATATAAGCTTATATTTCTTGTTTTCTTTGGAGGTTTTAGTGGGGAGTGTATGTATTACAAACCAGGACCAAACCATTATCTCATCGAGCCCTGCATCGAACAAGACGAGGTGACCGCCAGTGTTTGAGATACTGAACTGGTATGGACTGCTGACACTGACGCACCTTTTTGCCCAGATCAACTTCGGACATCGCGATTACCTCAATTCCGTCAAGGAATCAGAACGCTTGGAATCACCCGAGATTCAAAAGCTTCGGAAATCATCCTATTTTTCCCAGAGCGTCGCCATCCTCATCCCGACCTACAACGAAGAACCAGTGGATCTGGAGCGATGCGTTCATTCCGCGCTCTCCCAAGAATACGGTGCGCCGGTCTTGGTGATGGTCATCGATGACGGCAGTAAAGACAAACGCGGGATAAACCATATTAAAGAAAAATTCCGTGATACACCTGGCCTATCCATCCATGTGTTTGAGACAAACAAAGGAAAACGACACGCGCAGAAATATGGATTCGATTTCTACGGCGACTCCGTCGATATCATCGTGACCATCGATAGCGATACGGTCCTTGCCGCTGATAGTGTTTCTCAGCTTGTTCTCCTCTTTGCGGACCCTAAGGTCGGTGCAGTCACCGGTGATGTGCGGGCGATAAAACAGAATTTTTTAAGCACGCTCATCGACGCACGATACTGGACTGCATTCAACCAGGAACGAGCAGCACAAAGCCTGTTCGGAACGGTGCTGTGCTGCTCAGGCCCGCTTGCCGCGTACCGAAATACCATCATTCAAAAAATAAAAGAAAAATATGTCTCACAACGGTTCCTTGGCCAATACTGCACCTACGGCGATGACCGTCACCTGACCAACCTTATCTTAGAACAAGGCTACACGGTCCACTATGAACGACGGGCGAAGGCATGGACATATGTCCCGCAGAAGATCAAGCCCTGGCTGAAACAACAGACACGATGGAACCGCAGCTTCTACCGAGAGCTTTTGTGGACGTTGANACGAGTAGTGTTCAGACGGAAATATCAGAACATCTACATGGTCTATGATCTCTCCATGCAAAGCGTGCTGCCCATCCTACTGCTGGGGTCCCTCCTGTTTGTCTGCATCAAATCAGTGACGGAGAGCCCGCTGTACCTCTTTGGATATCTGACCATCCTTGTCGGCGTCGCACTCCTCCGAGGAAGCTATGCGTATCTGCGGACGCACGAAAAAATGTTCTTTCTATTTCCCTTGTATGCGTTTTGCCATATCTTTCTGTTAATACCAGTGAGGGTGTATGCGTTATGTACGTTAAAGACAACAAAATGGGGCACACGTTAGACATCGGCCTACGGGCATCAATAATCCTTGCCTGTGTCGCGTATCTCATCATCGGATATCCATCCTACGAGCCGTTACCGAAAATCACCGCGACTGCAGATACGTTCTTTCTGAACACCATAGGCATCCATACCGTCAATACCGGGCGTTTCATCGTCGTGTCATTCCCCGGGGCAGACCGCATCTATGAGCTCTCCTCGGAATGTTGCGGACTGATCCTTTTTGAGATGTTCTTTATCGCGGTCTTCCTCGTTCCAAGCTTCTCCTACAAACATCGCTTCATCGCAGTTCTCTTCCTGCCTTTACTGTTCATCGGCAACATTGTCAGGATTGCATTGGGTATCATCATCGGATATCAGATCTCCGCTGATGCATCGGTGTTCTTCCATGACACCTTCGGCCAAATCCTGATCTTTATCTGGGTCATTGTGTGTTTTCTCGTCTGGTTGAAGATTACGAAGAATTTCCCACAGGAAAGAATAGAGGTGAAAAGGATATGAAGAAAAAACAACGAATGATGATGTGTATGCTGCTGCTGATGATAGGACTCATCACACTAGGAATAAATACAGCCACCGCCACGGCTCTGGGGCAGACCACCCTGTTGGTGACCACGGATTCCGCCTGGGAACATGCTCACGAGGGGGATACGTTTGTCGTCAGAGCCGATGTGAAGAATATCGGTGATCAGCCCGCGTTAATAACCCAAGTAAGTCTGGAGAACATCCCTGATAATTGGATAGTACGACCGCATCAACAATTGATCCTCACTCTCATACCAGGACAGGTAAAGGCAAGATTCTTTGTCGTCGAGCGAGGAGCGACAGATTCGACTATTTACGCAACAGCACAGGCGTACAATGCTCCACTGGTTCAATCAAACAGGATCGCGATTCCAATCAATGTGTGGATGGTAGCAGGTCTCTTCCTTGTTTGCGGAATGGTGCTGTACCGAGAGACGAAAATTCGGAAGAATTAGGAAAAATATCACCGGATGATCTGAGGAAAACCCATGGTAGAAATTGTTCGAATATCCAAGGAGGGGCTAGTCCTGAACATCAAAGAAGTGTCTGATCGGTATAGAGATTCACCATACCTCTGGGATGAGAACGAATAAACCTTTCTCATTTTTTTTCATCATCCTCAGATACAACCGTTTCTGCTTCTCCCGCTCCCTGATTTTATCATCCCTGGTTCTTACTACGTTTTGAAGACATGTCTTTCGATCCTTCCTCTGAAACCTTACTACGATAACTGTCATCCTCCTTTTTTTTAAGGACAGCAGCCCAGGTCTCAAAATCCGCGTTTATCCAATCCTTAACCGTAATCAACTGCGGTGTCTCTTGCGCAACCTCGGTGCTATGTCTCTGCCGCATCAGGTCCTGTAAACCCTTGGTCGTACCAGAAATGCTCCTGCTACGCTGATGATCCGTACACAGAGCCCTGTTATACCGATTCATCGAATAGAAGAACTCATCATCCGAAATGGTCTTTTTACATTCATTGCAATAATATTCCATATACTCCCAAAAGACGATAGCATAGGTCTCCTATTAAGAGGATGCCCCGCACCATCCCCTCTGCGTTGTCATCTAGGTCTCATCCAAAGCGTCATTGACCAATTGATCAGCTGCCACCTGGAATGCCGTATTTCTCGATACATTGGTATAGACCACTTTACGAAAGATTCGTTCGCACTTTTTTGCTTCCTCAAAAAAAGCAAGCAGATGAGACGCCTTGACCCTGTAATGACCTTTCATTTGTTTTATCACGAGTTCCGAATCCATAAACACGTGGACCTCGTCTCGCGTATGGTTCGCGGCAAGTTGAAGTGCTTTGATCAAGGCCATGTACTCGGCAACATTGTTTGTCGTCTCCCCGATATATGCTTTATAGCACTCCACCAGGTTCTTCTGTTCATCATAGATAACGATCCCGACGGCAGCAGGACCAGGGTTGCCTCGTGCTCCACCGTCAGCATTCACAAATATTTTCTGCATCATGAAAGTATGCCTCATTTTTTTTTGATACGTTGCCCATACGTACTATTCCTCGTTATCATCTGAAATCGCTGTTTTACATTCATTGTAATAATAGCCCATGAGCCTCGAGCGGAAATCTAAAGGATCATAACAGATATTTTTTTATAAGCATATCTTCAATACTAAAAAGTCAAGCGTTAAAACCGGATCAATACTTCTGATTCCAGAGATAAGTTAAAAAAAAAAATTTGCTCATTAAGCGAATTGAACAGCTTGAAAAAGTAAAATATGAAAAATAGCTAGAGAAAAGTAAAAAGTATATTAGCATATATCGGTGTATTAGATGACCATGAAACACGAATTTTTGGATGCATTAGGAGGATACAAATATCATATTATTTTCTTAATATGTGTTTGTATTGGTGGAGTTTATGGTTTAATCTTTACTTTTAAAAATAATGAATGGCTCGCAATCTTTTTCATTATTATCATATCGGTGGTTGTTATTGTTATAGTTTTAAAAATAGTAAACGATAGAAAGAAAATGATAAAGAGACAAGAATTGGATAGAATACTAGCGGAAGAAAAAGCTAAAAAAGAACAAGCAGAAGCGGAAGAGCGAACCAGAAGAGATCGGGCTGAAGCGGAAGAAAAAGCTAAAAAAGATAAAATAGAAGCGGAAAAAAGATCCAGAAGAGAGCAATCAGAAGCAGATGCAAAAACTAGAAAAGAACAAGAAGAATCGGGTAGAACATCCGAAAACTGGATGAAAAAAGATGTTGGAACTTTAATTGAGGAACTAGGTAGTCCTAATGCTACCAATAGGTTTCATGCAGCATTTTTTTTAGGAATCAAGAAAGAAAAGGGAGCGGTAAACGCATTGATAGAAGCTCTGCAGGACGGAGATAGTAATGTCGTTGCAAATGTAATCTACGCTCTTGGTGAAATTGGCGATCCTCAAGCACTAGAACCTCTGCGGAAACTGAANGATGCTGGCGTTGAAAAACTACGAAGAATGGCGATTGAAAAACTCAGACAAATCAAAGGATCATAATGTAGATATTCAATTAATTACCACAGATGAACTGGATATTTAATCCTACAATTAAAAGTCTTCGGCCGTACATCAACTATTTTTTTTCTCCCTTCATTGGACCAGCATATTACTTTTTACTCAAGGATACAGTCCCCTGCAGCCCCTGACAGCCCACATCATTGCTTCCAACTGTTCCCTGGCAGTTATTGCTCAGAAAATTAAGCGTCCAGATGTTCCCGCCCAGATCCGCAAACGTAAGACGGTTGCCACTGAGTACCCCGTTATAGATCTCACTGACCGAGTTATCAAACCCGCTGCACCCCTGACCAGCAATAAGGGTCTGAACCTGGGATGCAGGGATGTTTATCGTAACCGTACCAAACACCATGTTCCCGTTCTGCTGTAGATCAAGGATCACCGACGGAGGATTCAGGGTGCCGACATACCGACACGCGGGGTTGTCACAGTTGTTCGTAAACGTTCCACTGCCTTCCCAGCCCCCTGACAAGCTGCCTGTGGGAGACAGGATCCCATCAAAGTTAACATAGGTGTACGCCACATACGCAAAACCAAGAATCGCGAACACAAAAATAATGACCATTATTGGATTTTTAAACCCGATCTTCCCTGATCGGTTTCTGACGACCACACCAACAGGCACGTCTTGAGTTTTTACCGGCTGCATCTCTCTTTGCTTCCCACAGGCAGGACAGAACCTGGCATCATCAAGCAGCTCACCTCCGCATCCGGAACAATACGCTGGCATTTTTTCTTTCCTCCTTTAAACCATACAGTTGACATAATCAAGTACGTTGGATCTTATCATGGAACTCTTCCTTCGTGATCTCCCCACGAGCCAACCTCTTTTTGAGGATATCATCAGCGTTTTCCTTGTTTTGTGCTTGTTCGATGATGACGGTCTGAGCAGAGATGGTCTCTTTTTCCTTATACTCGTTTTTGGCGCCGAGTAATTTCTGACAGACGACTTCGACATCATCTTTTGATCCTACCCCGAACTGATAGATTTGAAATGCTGACTGTTCATTTCTGATCTGAACATTTAACAACTTTGTAAGAAGACCTGTAGTGGTGACGCTGACGATAACACCAAGGGAACATTCAAAGAACAGATGATACCCTTTGGAAAAAAACCCTGGTTTCTGTAAAAAAAGCAACCGCTTGTTCGTAATCACAAACACCCCGGGTCCTTTCGTAGACATGCTCCCAGGTCTTGCTTCAAGTAGCTCTTCGCTCTTCGCTAAAATACCTGATGAATAGATCTGTGATGTATCCATCTTTCCTCACCACATCCCGTCGTTTGATAACAAGTATTCATTTATAAACCCTCAGCTAAACGAAGTCACCAAAAGGTGAAAAAGAAGAAAAGAAAAGAAAAATTCAATTATTTTCTCTGCAATAAATGATGTTTAACCAAGAGTGATTATAACCAAGTTTTTGTTCAAGTAAACTATATGCTTTCCCGCTTTTCTTAGAAAATTCTTTATCATCGGTGTAGAAGTCAATCATGAAATTTGTTGAAAGGTTTACTACCATTTCACAAAAAATTTGGTAATCCATAGTATCTTTAAAATGAACTGAGGACGAATGGGTTTTAATCTCTGATAATTTATCGCCAACGTCACTCTTTAAAACAATAATCTTGATAGAGGAATAGATAATTATTTTTTTTAATTCAGAGTTGGACTTACTTTTCTTATTCAATTTATTAATAAATTTACTCCAGTCTTCCTCAAAGGGAACCGCGACAAAATCTGAAAACATATCTTATAACTTATCTTGTTCGTCATGGTTTAAGTTTATGATTTTATCAATAGTTTTTAANGAAAGTGTAACGGATGTCCTTTTCACAATTTGACGACCTGAGATAATTGGTTTATAAATTCTCAATAGTATCGGTGAATATCTCGCTTGAAAAATCATTGAGGACTCCCAGACCCGAAGAATAGTCATCAAATGAATCTCTATGCGGCATTATTACACTACTCTCAATATATTTTATCTTTTGTTTTTATACAGATAATGATTACATCCTACATATTATAGAATTTCTATTCAGTATAATAATACATCCCGTTTTTCTGTAAAAGGATNGATTGAAACCATTACAATCCTCTTTCTCTTTCAAATGACATCACCATTGGTAATCGTTCCATCAAANCTTTTTCCTATTTGTATTAACAAGCTCGTCACCTCGCGGATCTATCATTTACGAGTATACCATCTACGATATTTCACCAAGAAACAAAAAAAATTTCTGTAATCATAAAAAAAACGTTTCTTCTGTAAGAGTTGGTAAATAAAAAAAGAAAGAGAGAGAACGTTCTCTCTATGACGGATACCCGCCGATCAGCAGGCTTGGGTCACCAATCAACACCCATTGTTCCACGGTCTTTTGATGCGCGCTGTCCCAGCCTTCTGCCTTGAAATGACTGATGTACTCGGTCAGCGTCCCTGCGTAGGCATCTCCAAGGATATGGTGTCCATCGGTCCCATACTGGACGAAGAACTCTGTGGTGATGTAGTTATCCAGACCACCGGTCGTGCAAAACTCGTTGAGGATACCGTACCCGTACCCGGTGTTCCCCATCGTCGCGATCGCGCCAGTCTTGGGCAGTCTTACGAACCGCTCGCTCCAACTCTCAGCAGTCGGACTCCCATAACAATGGGTCGAATGCACGTTCTTCCGATCCAGAAGAGTCTTAATTATTGATACATTAAACATGCTGTTATGACAGCCGCCGACGACCACNACAGGGTTCTTGTAGGTATTGGATATTTTATCCATAGGTAAGACCGGCAGACCGATGTTAAAAACGGAGAGTCCAAGTATCTCAGCACCCTTCCGATTCCCAGGTATACCAGGGTAGTGGTTCGCCCACACCGCGGGGCTCCCATGACCGGAGAAGAACACAAAGCCAGCGCCCTGGCTGATGGTGTCGATCACCTCTTTCTGACCGGTCCACTTTCCATTGGAGCTGAAGAGGAATATCTTCTCAATCTCTGAGGGCATGTAGTACGCTGCCCCTGCCCGTCCCAGTAACAGTTGATCTCCGCAGGTCCATTCTCCTTCCCAATACATCTTAAAGCCGGTTTTCGTCATGGTGAACACGGTGGCTCCAGCGCTGTTGTTGACCCAGACNTGGATTTCGGTCTCAACACCATACGGCCGGGGGTCGTAGGTCTTCCCACGGATCGAAAGCACACCGCTGACGTATTTCATGTCNGCCCAGTGTAACTGACTGTTGAGGTACGCTTCCCGTTCTGTCGGAGCATACGTGAAGTCTGTGTTCCCAAGGATGTTGCCTTCGGAGACGGACACGATTTCAGCAACAGGGGGAAACGGATATTTCAACCCGGTGATCAGATTGTCATCATGGTTGAAGGTAAGAATGGTNGCCTTTGTCTTATCAATGGTGATATTTAATACATCATGGGGTCCGTAGACATTATTGACATTCTTGCTTTGGGCATAAATGGTGTACGCCCCATTGGGGAGCGCGTTCGTATTCCAGGTAATGCCCAGATCTTCTTGATCCAAGAAGCCATCTCCTGAAACAAGTACCATCTTATTGAACCAGGCAGGATCCGCAGGACCGCTTTCATACGTCACAATTTTATCAACTACACCTTGGACTTCTTTGACGCTTCTACAGGGCAGCCTTCCTAACGCAACATCAGGATACAGATCGAGTTTATCGGCACTTATGCCGCCAAACTCAGCATAGATATGGTTCCCGTTCGAATCCCAGCTACAGAAATCACCGGTCGCATTATAGATGTCCGCGTAATACAGATCACTGATGTATCCTGGGTCGTCATCCGGGCTTGTCATCAAACTTGAGTATCGCACGGGTAAATACCAGCCCTTTGATCCGAGGCTGGCGCTATCTCTTGGGACTGCGTACAAACGTGATTTTAATCCACCAACAAGCAAGATATAGGAGGTATTATAGGTCTCCAGGGCATCCTTGATGAAATATTTTATCTGCTCTGCTGTATCGTACCCGGTATATTCCGCGTAGATATCCTCAGTGGTCTTCAGCATCGTTGAGACCCCTTTTGAGATCTTATGGTCAACGAGTGGTTGTAGAGCACTGGAGAACTTCGAGGGGGCGATGATGACTAATTTATACTCGGTGTTTGCTGGGAACGGGGTACTATCACGGACTTTGTAGGTGATGGTCACATCGATGGTGCTAGCGTAATAGATCGTGTCAAGCCCTGGTTCATACCGAACCGGATAAGTGTTAATGGTCAAGAACGTCTTATGCAGATTGTTCTCATCCAACCCAGCACCGACATGATAGCTCATCCAGTCACTGGGGAAGAGGTTTTCTGAGCCATAGATCTCAGGGTTCATCTGCGGTTCACTGGATAGTGCCACGTCACTGCTCAGCGGCATCGGCTGCGGAGCAGGCATAACCTTCTGTGACAATACCATGGACTTGACGCCGGAGGCGACACAGACGACATCCTGTATCGTCGCACCAAACGGCAGGTTCAACGTTTCAATGCGTCGGGGAAGCATCGGGCTTCCTGCATCGAAAATCCATGAATCTGTCCCGGCAGATTGTAATTCGACAAAGATTTCTTTTTCGATAATGGTCGGTTCTGAAAAGGAAAAACTGAGGTTTCCTTGTTTTTCACTAGCGTTTCCCATACCTAGGGCGGTAAATCCACTAAGTACAAGTACTCCTACTACAAAATATATGGTGTGTTTCATATTTTTATTAGTCCCCCTTGAGTGACTTGTGTATAAGAATATTGATATTGTCTTATTTATTTATACCTTTGTATGAATCTAAGATGTGATAAAAAAACCTTCTATCCCACCGCATCACAGCTTATTTATATACTCCCGTGTTAAAACCCCGGTTGGATCCCTATGGACCTGTGGTTCCTCTTTAGCATACTTGGGTATACGATCGGTGCGGTCGCAGGCATCCTGGACAAGTATATGATGAACCGGCTGTACCACCCGGTGACCACGGTTCTGCTGCGAACATTGTTTAACGCAATCTTCCTGGGCACCGCAGGAATACTTTTCCTTCAACTCAGCATCACCCCCTCGCTGCTGATGCTTGCAGCAATCCCGGCATTCCTCCTGGCCATCAGCTTCGTCGTGTACCTTCGCGTGCTGCAGAAAAAGGACGCCAGCGAGATCCAACCGTTCTCCCAATCACTTGACACCCTGTTCATCTTCCTTGCCGCAATCATACTGCTCCACGAGCCAGCACGACTGGAAAACTACATAGGAATCCTGGTCATCGTCATCGGCGTCTACCTGGTCCTCACCGAACACATAACCAAAGTACCACGTCTAGATCGCAATCTTTTGATCATCGCCGCACTCGTCCCCATCGACATCGCCTACGCGCTCCTCGTCAAAACATTCCTTGGAACTGCGGATCCCATAGCACTTGCGGTTTCCATCTACCTGATGGCGTTTTTCATGCTTGGGATCATCTCCCTTCTCATGCGACGACACATACACCGACCTGCTGGTTCCCTCAAACCACAGATGCGCATTGTGCTTGTTGCATCCCTCTGTGCAGCGACCGCCGCAGCATTCCTATACACCGCTCTCTCCCAGGCAGCCGCCTCAAAGGTCTATCCCATGGCAGGCATCAGCTCCGTTATGGTCTTTTTACTTGCCACCGTGTTCCTCAAAGAAAAGTTCCACAAACACCGATTCATCGGCACCATCATTGTAGTGTTCGGCATCTACCTCATCTCGCTGTAAAAAAGTGCTCGATGATTCAAACCTGGATCTATGATTATGTCGTTTTTATGAATAGATTTTACAGGAGCAAATATGAACGAAACAAAGCATTTATATATATTGTAAGACATATCTTACATTGTGATTCTATGGAAATAGCACTCACAAAAATCAGCTCAAAAGGACAAATCGTGATTCCTGCGCATTTACGAAAAAACTTCACGCAAGGGGAAGAGTTACTTATTATCAAAAACAAAGATCAAATGATCCTCCATCGCCTCAAAGACATGGATAAAAAATTCAAAGAAGATTTAGCACTTGCAAATGAAACCGAAAAAATGCTGCGAAAATACGAACGAGGGGAGTTTAAAAAGAAATCCGCAAAAGAATTTCTTACAGAGCTGGATAAATGGTAACGGTCTATTATCATCCTCATTTTGAAAAACAAGTAAAAAAAATCAAAGACGGAAAAGTGAAACAACAAATAAAACAACAAATAAAACAACAAATTCAAAAGATTATCGAAGAGCCCGAAACAGGAAAACCAATGAAATTTGGACGAAAGGGCACTAGGGAACTCTATATTTCTCCCTATCGACTTTCCTATTTATTTGAGAAAAATAACGATGCAGTCATTCGGTTATCGCTTTACCATAAAGACGAACAATAAATATGATGCTGCACTCTTGTTAGTTACCAGGTACTATTAATTTTTTCAGATTACCTTTTGAATAGCACCTCCTTCATTTATTATCTATACAAAAAACATAATGAAACATTATTTATCCTTCGCTTTCCTTGTATCGACGTGACCTCGTCACGCAGATCTCCCAAAAAAAAATTCCTCAATACGAGTTACTTCCTTGCGCCCTCTCCTTCCAAATGAAAATGATGCAGGAAACGATGATAAATAGGAGCGAGGAAAACAGCGACCGATACAATGAGGATGAACCCACAATACAACGCGTACACCCCAGCAAACACCTTCCCTGCGTCGGTGTGTAAAACCGTGACCTGTCCCATCCCGCCCATCAGCATCGCAGCATTCAGAAACGCATCAACCCAGGACATGCCTTCAGACAGCTGATACCCCAGCATCCCTATGACCAACGAAAGAGCAATAAGCCCGATAGAGAGGAGCGCGAACTTCAAAAGCCGCAGAAAAAACCTAGAACGCGGAAGAAGGGATTCATGACGTTTCTCAAATTTTTCAAGCATTTCCTATTAATCACTGTTCCATTATTAAAAAGTAATCCAGTTCTCACCTTTTTCTTGAAAAAATAATGAACAGTCCAAACAAAAAAACTCATCANCTATTACACAATGGGTGAAAATCTTATCATTTTTCAAAATTTCCTCCTGACAACAATCGATATAAACCAGTATTTCATCTATAAAGACAGGGGAATGTTATGAACAGGAGAGCAAAACTACTGACAGGAATTATTGTAGTAATCTTCCTTAATACGACTTTTTTTGTTGCGAACGGAAAATATTTGGATACGGGAACGCCGAACGAAACAAGTCTCTTAATACATTCACTGAATATTCAAACGAACCTGACCGTAAAAATCGTCAAGCCAATCGCAGGTCATCTCTATTTTTCAGATAAGGAAAAAGCTGCCTTAGCATTGGGTGGAACACGGATCTTTGGGAAAATAACCATCAGGATCGATGCCTCTGACAACATATCAAAAATAGAGTACGTCGACATCTACGTCGATGACGCATTGAAGGCACGTCTCCCTGGACCCTATTATGAATGGATGCTGGATGCACCGCTCTTCGGCAGACATACAATAAAGGCTGTCGCGCATAACACGATCGGTGATAATGCTAGCGATGAACTCACTTTCAATATTCTATGCCTTGGACGTTTACCAAAAGCCCCGTCCTCCCCGGAAGTTGGCGTCGCTACTCAAAGCAACACGGACGGATACAATTATTACAATTATAAAGACCACGTGGGGGACTTCGTGTACAATCAACTCTGGTACTTTAATTTCCTCGACGACCGGGGGACCAGCGACCCATCAGATGACATCGCAGGGGTTGCCGCGTACGGCTTGGCAAACCCGGAAAACCTGCTCACTGGAGGAGGTCTTACCAACGCGTTCGGGATGATCATACGAGACCCTGCTGAAGGAGCCTCATTTCCTCTGTTTAGTGTAAATTACGATCCGACCAATCCAGCTAATTTCTCTGCCTCCAGGACCTTTGAATCAGGGCCTGGGCCTGAGCTGCAGAATCCGAGCGGCACCATCGATGTGATAACCCCTGATCATTACCACATCACCGGTGACGTCATCAACGGGGACAAAGAGATCAGATGGGACCTTCATTATCAGCGGGGTCTTGGCCAGCGGTGGCTTCCCTGGGTGAATTGGCCGGTCCCCAAAACATTAGATGTCATACCAGCCTGGATAACCTACCATATGCAGATGGCCAACGCCATCGTCAACGGAACATACTACGTCCGCGATGGGACAAACGAGACGACCTATGAGCTGGTCAATACGAGAGGCTATCATGATGGGTTGTACAGTGAGTTCGTGTTTTCGATCTTTGAATGGAACTGGATCGACTTCAAACAAGACAATCTCTCGGTCCACCTCCTCTATCCGCATGCCCCAGTCTACTCCTGCCAGGACGGATGGGAGACCTGCACACCAGGGAACCTCCGGGTCGTTGTCAACACCAGCGGAGAAGCAAAAGAATACAATTTTTACCGCAGATGCGACCTGGGCAAAGATGAGATAGCAATCTCCTACGGAGCCCTGGCAGTCGACCCGAAGTATCCTGCAGTAAAGTATCCGACCAGCGCCAATGTCACCGCAGAGGATGACGCCGGAAACAAATTAGTGCTGCAATGGTCCCTGCTGAGATATATGATCGTGTACTTCGACGTGCCAGACCCGTTTTATGATACAGTCACCTTTGAGATCATCGCGAGTTTCTCAGGGATGTTCTATGAAGCAAGTACTGGAATCACCGTGCCGATCGCAGGACCTGGCTGGTCAGACTGGTCAGGACAAGCGTTCCCCGGACAATAAAAACATCAGCTGAGTGACCCTAGAGTACTGAGCAGATACTCTCACGCTCACACTTGAATAGCGTAGCGCACACCATCTCTTGTTAAAAAAATGAAAAATGATTTCCTGTGATTTTCAGAAAAAAATCTTGCAGTATCGCTCTTCATAATCATTTTCCCGTACACATTCTCTTCCTTTTTCCCACCTGTTAGGAATGAATAAAAAGATGCCACTCTTCTTCCATTGTCACTTCAATACATAGCTATATAAGATACAGGGTGTTGGTGGTAATAGAAAGGAAATGGGATGAAGGTTTCATAATTTCGTTTTTTTACGGATTTTTGAGATTTTTGTTTGGATTCTTTATTTGTGTTGGTGATATAACATGGTCGACTGTGAAGAATGTGATAAGAAAATAGGTATTCTCGGGGGATATCGTCACCCTGTACTAGGAATAAGATTTTTAGTCTGTGGGACTTGCTTTGATAAAGTAAACAGAGATATGAAAAAATGGAGCGAGTTTTGCATCTCAGACTCATTCGACGCAGAATCAACCAAAACCGACATCCAAGAGGCATGGAATAAGAACATATCCAATGACCCTCCGCTACAAAAATGGTTCAGGAATCTTTGGTTAAAGGAAGAATTGCCGATATAATACTAGTAAGACAAAAAACCTTCAGAGGGTTTTTACACCAATCCGATTTATCCAACATATCATTTATAAACCTAAAAATAACAGACCTCTTTTTTCTACGACTTCTTCAAATCTGCAAAGTCAGCGCGGGTTAACCTTCTAGTGAATCGGGAAAAAAAAAAACAAAAATTATTATAAACATATATTTCTTGATAGGATACATGAAACAAGCATATTACACATTGAAAAACATGCTCTATGTAATGCTAGTAATCGCACTCTCTTTATTCCTATTGATCCCAGCAAACAATACTTCACTTGCCGCCAACCCTTCACAGGTAAACCAAATAACCATGGACGACGGCGAGATCATCGGCCTTGGTCTCTTACTCAACAAAGGGCAATCTATCATCCAAAACCAAGTTGAACCCTACAATATCGAATTCATCTACGGAGACCAGACAGACAACTACCTCCACCTCACCATCTACTTCTACACCACTGATCAGACGTCAGACTTCCAGAATGAAAGCCTGTTTCTGCAAAGCAACATTGTCGAAAATACGGTAAATTATCGGATCATTACCTGGGACAGTCAGACCACCCGCCGTGAGCTTTTATATGCGAACCAACCACAGCTCGGCACCAAAAAATATGGCACCATCGCGTTCCTTGATGGAACCACCCTGATCGGGGTCGGTGGAACACTTGACAGCAACACCTATTCCGATGCACAGCTCGTAGACCTGCTCAGCAGGGTCGAGGCAAAGGCACGGGAGCTTCTGTCCCTACAAACCATGGAAGGAATCCACGGGCAGATCACTGGGTTCACCAGGCCGATGAAACACATCAAGGTCTTCCTCTCAAACGGTGAAGCCATCAATGAGACGACCACCGATGCAGACGGAAACTACGACTTCATCAGACCCATCAACAAAGGAACGCAATACACCCTCACCGTCACTTTTTCCTATGCCCTCAACATAACGACGTATTTTTCCCTTCATTACGGTGAGAAGAACGCAAGCGTCGTCTCCTTTAGTCGCAGCTTTACCCCAACATCCACAAGCGATCTCACCCAGAACATCGCGCTTGACTCCGAGATGCCGCAATACTACGGCGGAGACTGGGCTAAGACCTTCGCAAGCATGTATGTCCATTTCACCGAGGCTCTTGAATTCTACATGATCGGTTTAAACGTGAATGTGAACTATCAACTTCCCCTGGATGTGTATACGTTCGCATCTCAGAAAACCGGGACGCGGTACTGGTACGACACTCCTGGGAAAAGCTATATAACCATCGATGCTGAAAAATCAATCCATGAAAGCGTGTACCGGCCCATGAACCGGGAGTATCACGAGTTCTCCCATTACATCATGTATACATTGTATCAGAAATGGCCTGCACCAGCGCCTGGTCTACCTGACTCTATCGAAGAGCGGAACCATGACGGGTACCTTAACCCGAGCACCTCTGATTCTTATGTCGAAGGGTTCGCGGAGTTCCTGTCCGCGGTGATGCTGGAAACCTATGAACAAGCAGAAACAACCATCCCGATAACCCAACCAGATATTGAAGACATGAACCAGATCCGTGGTCTAGATTACATGATCAACACCCAGTGGAGCGCAAAAGAGCTCAATTTTCCCGCATGGGCAGATAATGGCAGATCGGAGGAAGATGCGATCGCAGGAATCCTATGGGATCTCTACGACGATCCCACGGACTACTCTGATAAGACCCCTGAAGAGATGTACCAGCTCTATCAACAACAGTTACCGGACATTCAAAATGAATACGAAAAAATGAAAGCTTCATACGAAGAAGATGCGCGCGACCAAAATGTGACAGGCACAAACGCGACGCTTGCACCACCAAAGATCCTGACGCTTGATGATTTTAAGAGTTACAAATACGATGATGATAACGTCAGCACCATTCTGCTTAAAGGAGTCTGGGATGTGATCAAAAATTTCCATAACGATTTTACCTCGGTCTACGACGATTTTGTGACGAAATACCCTGCTCAGAAAAAGGCGATCGACGAGGTGTTCATTGCTCATGCATTCTACATGGACACAGACCCAGGGAATGGGGTCTATGACCCGCATGATATCTATCGTGACGAGAACCATAATAAGCAGTATGACTCCGGAGAATATTTTGTAGACTATCCTCTCAATGGGTTTAAGTACACATTGGGGGAGACCATTGGTCGGGCAACCAACTACAACCGACTCTGGAGGCAGAGCGTCCAAGAGATCCCCGGCTATTTCATCAAGGTCGACAACACGGTGCCTTTCTACCTGATCAAAGTCTCATTTCCCAACAAATTCTATCTTGACTACGTAGTCCGCGCTTGGAACGCAAACGGCCTGGTCAACATCCCGGTCCCACCGCAGGGATATAACGCGTTAATAACGATTATTCCGGAAGGCGTTCAGAGTAGCGAACCGTTGAATTTCTCTTCTGAGGTCTTCCAGCATCATTACGATACATCCCTTGCGCAAGGATACTATGTTGCCCATGATTTCCAGATCACTGGACCGATCCCGCCGCTGCCGTCGATGCCAGGTAGTACCGATGGCACGAATAACGGGCCTGGGCAGACAACAAAAACCCCTGGGTTCGAAGCAATAATATTTCTTGTGGCATGTGCAATGATCTGTCTTTTGTTGAAGAAAACAAAGAGAACATAGGATAAAAAAGAATACAAAGAACTAGTCTAATAGTGACTCCATAACATGTAGAATCAGCTGAGCAATGTCGGATGGATTAAGTGTTCGAACTCAGCCGGATTTACCTTCCTTTTTTCTCCTTTTTTTCCTCATTGATCCCAGCAAACCATTGATCTTTCCGGATAATAAAATATTTATCTACAAATCCAATATATATTTCCGTGGGGTTCTGGTTGTTTATTCTTTTTGAATAGGAACCTTTCCTCTCCTGCATCCCAGACCCCTTTCCTTTTTAACAAGGGTCCTAGGGATATGTTTTTAAAGGGGATGGTCGTTACAAAATTATATGATGTGGAGGATTTAAAATGCGACAAAAATTTTATAGAAAGCTAAAGCTGGTGCTCTGCATAGGGATTTGCGCACTTTTCATGGTGACGGCATTTTCCGCCGTGACCGCAACTTCGACGAACACACAGGGAAACGGAACAGGAAACGAACAAGGTGCTACAACAAAAGCCACTCTTTTTAAAGGTCTGTCTGCTTTTAAGCTATTCAGCTGGGATTTCTGGTCTAACCCACCGCATATCTTCACGAGAAACACTGGCAATGTCGGGATTGGTACGACTAACCCAGTCGCGAAACTAGATGTCCTGGGAAACATTGCAATCAACGGTATGGAGATCATCGACACATCGGGGAGATGGGTCGGAGACCTTACCGGAATGCAAGGACCACAAGGACTACAAGGTGAACAAGGACCAACCGGACCACAAGGACCACAAGGAATCCAAGGACCAGCTGGACCGCAAGGACCACAAGGACAACAAGGTGAACAAGGGCCTCAAGGACCACCGGGACAAGACGGATCAGAAGGTGCACAGGGTATACCAGGAATACAGGGTGAACCAGGAGTACAGGGACAACCTGGGCCGCAAGGGGAACAAGGTCCTCAAGGTGAAATAGGGTCACAAGGCATCCCAGGTTTATCACCCGCCTACGAATGGTTCGGAACAATGCTCAGATTCCAGAATCCTGACGGTACTTGGGGAAGTTTTATTGATTTACTCGGCCTACAAGGACCGCAGGGCGAACCAGGATCTCAAGGGGAACCAGGACCTCAAGGAATCCCTGGAGAACAGGGAATGCCAGGGGATTCACAGTGGGGATTGAACGGGATGAACACCTATTACATCAATGGCAGTGTCGGCATTGGTACGAAAAATCCTTCAGCTAAGCTAGAGATAAATGGGACGGTTGCTGCCAGCACCTTTGTCGGTGATGGCTCGTTGCTGACGAATCTTCCTGGAATGCCCCTCATCATTTTAAATGGTAATTATGGTTGTAATCACTCTGGGCCCTACAACTACTACTATGAATTGTCACCCATCGCTTCGACCTATCTGACAGGAGATTATTTGAAAATAGAGATAACCGCGTATAGCAACGTCCATGTCATACAGAACAACAATGGTGGTTCAGATATCGATATTCGGACCAAACAACTCGGCGGCTCCTATGCAATCAGTATGCCTGCGCAACACTTCCTGCGCGTCAAACCTGTCTCGATTACCACCGCAACAGATTATGAAAATGTAGGTCAGACAAGCTCGCTCACCTGGTACCATACTCTTACCCCTGGCGAAAAAACCAATGGAGTCCAGATACAAATACATGTGTACCTCTACAGCCTTACCTCGTCAAACCAGTTCGCAGAATTCGAAAACATCCAGACTATCGTAAGTTCGATATAATGATCCACCCCTGAGGAAATAATTTCCCCAGGATTTCTTCTTTTTTTTGTTATTTTTTATTCACGCAAACCATACGGTAAACAATTTTTTTCCTGACTAACCAATTGAAAATGATACGATAAAAAATATTAATATTGAATTTTTATCTTTACCAAACATTTAAATCAAAGTAACAGTATTTCATATCTGGAAGTATAGATAGAATATAAGGAGGCATTATAAAAATGGAAAGAAGAAATAGTAAAAAAATGTTGGTAATAGGATTAGTACTCCTATTCCTTGGAGCAGGTGCCACACTCGTAGTCAGCGCGAATCGAGCATGGGCTGATAATTTCGACTCATACACTGACGGACAACTTTTAGATGGAACATCAGATGACGGAGGATGGAAAGGGTGGGGTAACGCTCCTGCAGCCGCTGGAATGGTAACCAGTGCCCAATTCCGAAGCGCCCCGTTTTCGAACCAAATATGGGTGGTGAGTGACAACGTCCATGAATATGATGGGTACACCTCAGGACACTGGGTGTACACTGCTTGGCAATACATCCCGAATGATTTTACTGGCATGTCATATTTCATCCTGTTAAGTGCCTACGATGACGCTGGTGCGACAAACGTATGGAACGTCCAAGTAAATTTTGATGCTGATACAAATTTAGTGACATCAGAAATGGATTCAAACACAGTACCCCTCATCAAAGGGCAATGGAATCAAATCCGCTGTGATATTGACCTCGATAGCGATTATTTAGCGATCTACTATGCAGATATGCTAATTGTCGAAAAAACATGGAGCGAAACCTATGACGGCACCGGTGGCGGACCAATGGAAATTGCTGCAGTTGACCTCTGGTCAAATGGTGCATCGCCAGTATATTATGACGATATGTCACTTTCACCAGCTGGAGCAGAATTAACATGTGACGCAGGCGGACCATATTCTGGTGAAGAAAATCAAGCGATTCAGTTCACTGGTTTTGCCTCTGGTGGATCAGAGCCTTACACATGGTATTGGACCTTTGGTGACGGCGGTTCCTCAACAGTTCAAAACCCAACCCATGCCTATACCACACAGGGCACCTACAATGTCTCCCTGATTGTCACCGATGGAGCCTCATCCACAGCCACTGACATAGCAACCACGACCATTACCGAACCTCAACCCTTGCCATTACTAGAAATTGGGACGATCACCGGCGGGTTCGGTGTCACAACATCAGTGAAAAACACCGGAGAAGCAGATGCGACCAATGTCGTCTGGACGATAAGCCTTGACGGAAAATTAGTCTTCCTAGGAAAATCATCCACAGATACGATCGCAACTCTCGCATTTGCAGGTGACGAACAAATTAAAGCAGGATTCATCCTTGGTTTCGGTAAAACCAATATCGTAGTATCCGCAACCTGTGATGAGGGTGTCACCGCAGAGCTCACCAAATCAGCGTTTGTTCTCGGGCCAATAGTTCTTGGAGTAAAATAATCACTCCNCCCTCTCTTTTTTTTCTTTTTTTTGTCATTGATTTGTATAAAAAACATAAGCCATTATGGAGGATAAGTTTTTAAAAAAGGATAATAAATAAACAGTCACATGATGATTTATTCATCTGGATTGGAGTATTGTCTGCCGTGGTCTTTTTTTTGTTTTTGCGTTTTATGAACAAGCATTGCTTTAGGATCATCAAATTCGTTGCCACAGTCTTTACACACATATTTTGGTGTCTTTCTTTTTCTAATGGAAATCTTAACACCATCGCATTTTGGGCACATTTCAAAAAAATCCTTAGCCATCTGAGAAAATTTATTATGAGATCGTACAACACATTCATTTTCGTCTCTGATTAAGATACAATCACCAATCTTGATATATTTTAATATCCTTATAAAGAAATCCTTATGGGATGTTATCAGAAATAGTAACCCTAATCAAAAAACCAGGATTACTAAGATTATTTTTTTATATTAACGAAGATTATTTCTAAGATCGAACCCTTTCTAAATTATAGTAAGAATGTGAGGCGACAGTGACTCCTGCATCATTATCTGCCAATCATGTTTTATAAATTATCATGCACATTCTTCTAAGCAGAGGATGTGGACTTGGATGCACAAAAATATACAGAGGATAAATGCTCCCTCTATACCGAAAGGGCCATGTCGTGAGAATTGTCAACAGCATGTTGGTATTACTCAGATGGTTGCAGATGCTGTTGCGGACTATAATGCGATGTTGCCGTTGTTGGAGCATTTTGAAAGCAAGGATGTGAATGAACGGTTGATCAAAGAGGCAGAAGAGGAAGATGCTAAGGTGTTCTTGGATGGTATATTTGACATGATGGAANGAATGAATAGTTAGAGCGATTTTTTCAGATGATGAGATGCAGGTAATTGATGGTATTTGGTGATAGTGTTTTTCAAAGCAGAAAGTAGGTATTTTTCGAAAAAAAAAGTGTAATAAGCACATTATTAAAGAAAGAATTGTTATAAATTTCCACGTAGTCGTCTATGGTAGATATGATGATGGACTGGGACCAAATGATGAACTGGTGGGGATTTCCCTTTGTGGGATTCTGGATGGTCGGCCTGTGGCTTTTCTTTGTCATCATCGCATTTTTGATCTATAAAGATGCCAAGCAAAGAGGAATGAACGAGTTGCTATGGTTCATCTTGGTCATCTTACCATGGATAGGGATCCTGTTTCTCATACTCTACCTGATTCTCCGCCAAGAAAAACAACCGGATATTTCCATTCAAAAGAACGCGCAGCATATCATTGGTGAGCGATATGCCAAAGGGGAGATAACCAAAGAAGAATATAAACAAAAGAAAAAAGACCTTAAAAATCAATAATCAATCATCATCTTTTCTCATTTATTAGCACAAAACATGAGCTACCACTCATTAGGTATGTTTTTAAAGATGTTCAAGTTGTAAAATTGTAGTAATAGATGAGATATATGGAAAATGATGAAAGCGAGCAGATTACTAAAGATGAGCTAGAAATCCTTACAGAGCTTCAGAAAAACTCAAACGAAAGTGTTGATGCCATCGCAAAACACTGTGGTTTCTCAAGACAAAAAGTGTGGAGGAGTATTAAGCGATTAGAAGAAAATCATTTGATCTGGGGATATACCGCTGTTGTTGATGACGAGATGAAAGGGCTCAAGCACTTCACGCTTTTAATTAAACGATCCTATAGGCCGCTGGAAGAAAAAACAGCAGATGTTATTATAAAGCGAAAACTAGACGACTTAGCGTCAGAAATGGGAATCACCATTGAAAACAGTTACTACGTTCACGGCAAGTATGATTGGATTATTACCTTTCCCGCCCAGGATATCAGATATGCGAAAAAGTTCTCTGAGGTCATCCTCAATCTGCATCCCGGCATAATCAAGGAGATTGAACTCATGCAGACACTCTATTTTGTGAAGAAATACCAAGCATTGAATCCCAATGCAAAGAAGTTAAAAGAAATTATATAAACAATGTTTGGACTGAAAATAAAACTGACAATGAATTATGTGTTCGGTTTCGATGATTTACAATGGATGCACTCTGTAAAATAATCTAGATTTCCATATTTACATGCTGGACAGATCCATGCCATGAGGTAACCTCCGAACCACCAATCAGACATCCAACAAACGGGATGAATGTTGCACATAATCTCTTTAGTCCCCTGTAGCACACAATAAACTGTATCATTTTTCTCACATATTAGGGTTTTGGAGGATAACATTTATCTACTAGTTATACATATAATATTATGGGGGTCTGGACTTTCCGAAAAAGAAAGCTTTTACATTTCAAACCTTTCCTCCCAGAATTTTGAATACACCGGACCCCCCTTTCCTTCTTCAAAATAGTCTTTCAGAGGTATGTTTTTAAGAAAGAAAGTACTACGGGGTCTATCATAGAAATGACGACGAGTCCCATAAAAAAATCTTTACACGAACGGATTATTGAAATTACCTTACTGCAAATCATCGGGATAATTATTATCGGAATCAGTGACCTGGTCTTCAATTGGGTAGCATTTTGGTTAACATGGACATCAACCACCATACTGACGTTAATAATTTGGCAACTTTTGGCAAAATCGATTCTGAAGAACAGAGAGAAAGTCCCAGGAAGAGCGTTTGAATTTTTGTTTTTCCTGTTTTTGTTTTTATCCTCATATGCTATAACGTTCATCGCCTCGTTTGTAAACGAGCCTTCTAAGATCATCGACTCCGTTTTTATGTATATTTTATTTATCCCCTCCTTTGTCAGTTCGGTCTATTGCGGATGGCTGTATTACATCAAAGGCGTATACAACTAAAGGTTATGAATCATCGGTAAAAGGCATATTTTTCAGAGAGAGATATTTATTAGAGATGCGATTCGTATAAAAAAAGGACCCCACCGTCGAGATGAAGCAGTCTTGTCATCCTTTATTCCCATTGTTGACGTTAAATATCGATGATAATATTTAAATATAACTTTTTTGTTGTTAATATGAAGGAAAATATTTTTTGAAGGGAAGGAAAATGATAAAGAAATTAGCAGGATTGTTTGTATGTTTGATACTAATAATTGGTATTTTTCCTCTGACTGCAAATATCGGATACTCCCATATCGAACACCATACTTCTTCATACGATTTCAAAATAGTCGATGCAAGAGAACAAAATTATCTGAAACTCCACCATAACGTCCTGATATTCGGTTGTTCAGGCGATGTCGATAAATTAGATCCTGCTGATGTTACAGATCAGGAGTCTACCGCGAGAACCGATAGTATCTTTGAAGGATTGGTCGAATATAAATCAGGGACTACTGAGATACAGCCGTGTCTGGCGACGTCATGGAACTTTTCAACAGATGGAAAAAATATTACCTTTACCCTGAGACATGATGTAGAATTCCATGATGGAACTGATTTTAACGCCGATGCTGTCGTCTTTTCATTTGAAAGACAATACAACACCAGCCATCCCTATCATCAATATGGCGAGTGGGCGTATTGGGGATACATGTTCAGTGATATTACGAAAGTCAAAAAAATCGATACCTACACCGTTACCATAATGTTACAGAAACCAAACGCAGCGATTATGACAAGTCTTGCCATGTTTACAGTTTCTATTGTCAGTCCAACGAACGCAGCAAAATGGGGAGCAGACGCGTTCAAACACCCCTGCGGTACCGGTCCATTCAAGTTTGTTGAATGGGTAAAGGATGACCATATCACCCTAGAAGCAAATAAAGAGTATTGGCGGGGAAGACCAAAAATAGATACTGTGATCTTTAGAGTAATGAAGGATCCCTATCCACGATTACTTGCGTTACAGGCCAATGAGATTCAAGGGATGGAATTTCCAGATCCAGCATATTTTGATGTGATAAAAGCAGATAGTAATTTAACATTGCTCGCAGAACCAGGACTGAATATCGGTTATCTAGCAATGAATAATGGGTATGGGTATAACGATACAAACCATAATGGTGTTCGTGACCCCGATGAACCATGGGTACAAACCCCGGGCTACTTCGCTCCGTTTACGAACAGAACAGTGAGACAGGCGATTAATTATGCTATCAATAAAACCGCGATCGTCCAGAACTTCTACAAGGGAACCGCAATCGTTGCAAAGAACGGGATGCCACCGTTTATGCTAGGCTATAACGACAATATTACTGACTATTCCTATGATCCTGAGAAAGCTAAAGAGCTCCTCACCGAAGCAGGATATCCAAACGGATTTAACACCACCCTGTGGGTCATGCCGGTGAGCCGGCCGTATATGTTCGATCCGACAAGGATCGGGGAAGCTATTCAAAGTTATCTAGCAGCAGTCAATGTCACTGTACAAATATTTATGATCGATTGGGCGACCTATCTGGCAAAGATCCAGGCAGGGGAACACCCCATGTGCCTGCTTGGATGGACCGGAGATAATGGGGACCCTGATAACTTCATGAACGTGCTGTACGGCGCGAATCAATGCACACTGGGAACCGCAGGAAATGTAGCATTTTACAACAACACCCAAGTACAGAATTTATTCACCGCCGCACTAGAAACGTATAATGACACCGAGAGAGCAGAGCTCTACAAGGATGCACAAGAAATCATCCACGAGGATGCACCGTTTGTCTATCTGGCTCATGCGAACCAACATATGGTATTCCGATCCAACGTCAAAGGCTACGTAATGAATCCTGCAGGAAGGATGTTTTTCTACCCGGTGGACATCGAAAACATACCAAGTGAGCTCAAAGCTGCATTTATTTTTGGAAAAATCACGAATCGATCAACTATGGATGATGCTATTACATTTCAAGCAGTAAAAACCCAAGTGATCATGTTTTTCCCGTTCAGTTATACCGTCTATACATCTGATGAACGACTCACCATCTCCAAAGAACATATCGGATTGGTAGGTGATCGGTACATCTTTGCACTATGTAAGATTAAAATCTAAAAAAGAGAAATCAGGACCAAGAATGCTTTTAAGGATAAGAATGATTTCCAAATACAATGGTAGGGAGGATTTTCATGACACCATTAAAAATCAAAGTAGCAGGCTATTATGAATTGAAAATCAGTCCTGACCTTACTATAGCGTTTGCGGTCATGTACGGTTTTAAGGACGGGAAAAACAAGGATGTCTACGCATTAATGATGTACACGCCTGAGAAAGTCTTTGAGTTTCCCATTCATGAGCAACTGTTCAAACAATGGGTTGATGACGGGAGAGTGCGCGAAATAACCAGCGATGAAGCGTTCGCGTACATCTTATAAAAAAATACCGCTTACGTAAAAGTAAACACCTCAACCTCAGATGTTTCAACAATTTTTTTATACTGGTATTTTCTATTAATAATATATGGAGATGGTTCCCCTTCCCGAGGTCGAAGAAACATTACAAGCCTGGAAAAAGAAAAAACAAAAACCAAAAAAGAAAGAAACCGACGATGAAGAAGACCTGGAGAAGAAATAACCGCATTTTTGCTTTTTACGCATCTATTTCTTCCGTAATGGGCATTACTATCCGTCCTCTTCTTTTTCCTTTATCGTAATCCGATGTTTCTCGACAAATTGCTTCGCATCACCTAACCAGAACTTTGCCGACGACTTCCGCTCGATCAATCCTGCGGTCGCAATCCGGGCAAAATCCTTATCATAGGTGATGATCCCCCGAACCTCCGGATGCTCACAGGCAGCCTGAACCAATGACAGATCCGCGATAGACGGTTGTTTTAAAAAATTCGTTTTGATCTCTGTCAGGTCACCAGAGATCAGTCCAATATTGAAAATCAACAAACCCTCAGGAAGCTGCTGTGCAACCACGGATCCTACCTCATCGATGATCTGCCGGGTCGTCGCAACATACAAAGAAGATGCATGCATCCCAAGGATGGCCTGGCAATATTTCCGACGCGCACTCCTGCTCTCAAAAGCATAAATCAAAATGTTCGCATCGACCAGAAACACGTCATAGGCGATTTTCTCATGAAGGAAATGCTGATAATTCAAAGTCTTCCCGCACGCACAAGCATTTTTTCGTCTCCGATTAATATGGATTCTCCGTTTGCAGTGCGGGCAGGTTATTTTCATAGCACAATAAGGTAATCAACAACACTTTTATTTACTAATCCCTTCAAAATCATCGTTTCAGTGTAATAACCGGTGCAGAAATATAACAGAACATACGTCTTTGCAGATCACGGCAAGACTATCGGTTATCGATTGTTTGAATTTCATAGCTTGCCAAACCCTATTATGAGTACGACGATAAACGGATTTTACGTTTATCTACAGTGTTCAGAGCCGGAGATCATATCGCTCTTCGACTACTGTTTTTCCCCAAATCTCATGTGTGATATCCTCGGTTTTACTAAAACCCGCTTCTCTGTAGAGATGATGAGCGGTGGCTAATTCATTTGTCGTCCAAAGAGATATGGTTTTATATTTGTGTTTTTTGCAGAACAATACAACCTCCGTAAGAAGCTGTTTTCCGATGCCACGACCACGAAAATCAGGATGAACGAAGAACCAGCGCAACTGAGCCTCTTGGACCGACAGACAAACAATGGCGACGAAACCGACGATCTGACCACGCATCTCAACGACCCAGAGTCTCTCTTTTTCCGGGTTGAACGAAACAACGAACTCCGCAAGGCCTTTTGCGACATACGCCTCAAAGGTTTGATCATACCCATATTCCTTTGAATAAACGGTCCCATGAAGATACGCAAGATACCCGATGTCACCAGACTGCAAACAATTTCGAATTGTCCAGCTGTTCGACACATCGTTTTTATTTTTCTTAGATTTTCTTTCCATAGTACACATGACCGATGAGATTTCCGTTTAACTCGGCCGCCTCTGGTATTAACCCCCATATCTTAAAACCATTTTTCTCAAGCAATCTGATGCTGGCAATATTTTTATCAAGCAAGATGGCACATATTGTTCTATATCCCAAATCATTTGCTTTACTCAGCATATGGCGCAATAATTCGTTTCCGATGCCCTTCCTTTTAAAATCGTCGTGGATATAATAATCGACCTCCACTGTTTTTTTAAAAGCATCACGGCCTATCCTGTACGGACTAATGCTGATCCATCCAACGACCTTTCCGTCTTCTTCAGCAACGAAGAGCGGATATCTCTCTTTCGCATGACCCAAGAACCATTCTTTCCGTCCCTCAACAGAAAATTCGTGGACAAACCCCGTCGATGCTTTCGAGCGAATCGCCTGATTATGGATATCGACGATTTCCTGGAGATCCTTTTCAAGTGCGTATCGAATAGATATGCTCATAGTCATTAACCATTTTAGATTATTTTTTCCAACCATTTTTTTTTAAAGATGTATCTGAGGAGGCAGCTTTTCCAACAAGGTCCAAGAGCGCCACAATATATTTTCATAATACCTTGATTTATTTAAACCCTTTTTTTCTTACCCCTACCACTGATGACCATCTTAATAAAAGGATTGCATACTTCGTCTTAAGATAGATCTAGCCTAAAAATAAACCTTCTATTGAAAGAGCGAAAATTTCGTGCGGTCCATAATACCTTTCGAATCTATCAGTTCATCAACCGCTCCCTGTATTTTTACCTCCCCTAGTATCTGAACATTGTATCTCCAATACTGTTTTGTAAGAAATTGTATGTGTTGGTAATTTATCGAAGTCATCATCGCAGAATAATCTATGGTGTCATTGTGGATCTTCAGCTCAAACACCGAAGGGATTCTCTGAAATAACCCGGGTTCGTATTCAAGGACGGTTAAGGTAAAATCATCTTCTTCGATTTTCATATACTCGTCGTTGCCGATGTTCAGAACAGCAAGCACCCTTTTTTCACTGAGCCTTGGATAGATCTCAGTCCAGACAAGACTAGTGTTGTTGCTCAGAATCCGTCCCCAGTAATCTCCCTTGTTTTCTGATGCAAACGTGATCGGCATGTCCCATTTATGCTCATGATAACCTTCGCCTTCGACGAAGAAAACTTGGTTATTATAAAAAATCATGCCCGACACAACAGCCTTTGGCATGATGATCGCCCAAGAATCTGTTTTCCAACCTCGCGCCGTACCGTTAAAGTGCAACGAAACAGCAGCTTCACCAAACGATAAGTCCACATGATAATCAGCAATACCGGTTTGCGCGTTGATGGTCCCATTGATGTAGGGTGTATTCCTAAAATAGATGAGTGGTTTTTCCTCTGAACCAGCAAAGGTTCCAAATGAGCAGACCTCCCTTCGATGATAGACATTTTTTCCATGATCGTAGATATTTATGGCAGGGAGAACCAACCCTCGGGACTGAATCGAGAGTATCATTAAACCAATATGGACGCTTATATTGTTATTCAAATTCGCATCAAAATACCACCATTCAACCCCTAGCTTCTGGGCTTTATGATACCCTCCATCCTGCATGATGATATCTTCTATGATAAACTCATCAGGTAAATCCAAATGTTTTTGGGGCGTTTGGCATGGTACGGTCGACGACAAGGCCACCAGAAGAATGATCATGACAACAATGCATCGTATGTTCATACCATCTCACCTATCGCCCACGGCCCACCCCGTATAGTTGAAAAAAATATTCTTGAAGCATTTTCTTTTACGACAACAGGAAACTGACCAAATGGGAAATCCAGGGAATAAAGGGCGCCCTCCGCGACCTTCACTTTCCACAACAGCGAGTTATGATCGATCAGATCAATAGCAATGACATAGGTGCTGAAATGGTTTGAAAAGATTGCTTTGGCTGCGATGATCAAAATTGGACGGGTTTTATTTTCACAGATTGTGATAACTGAACATGGCTGATGTTTTCCAGTTTCATTGATTAAACCGTCGATATCGACCTGTTCGAGTATCTCACCGCTCTCAAAGCTAGTCCTGTACAATTTTGCATTGGCGTTATCGATGATCCAGAAACTTTCCCGCGGGTCTTTTGCAAAAGAGCCGTAGACGACATTTGGGATCCTTTTCACCCATTTTACTTCATAGGTGTCACCCTTGTCGATGACCGCACGAGCCTGCGGGTTTTTACCAGATGATGGAGTTAATCTATCACTATCAAAGTAGATGGTGTCGTTAATCAAGAGCGGTGAGCCGCCACTCGGCCCGCCAAAATCGTAATGCCATGCAATCGTTATTCTTTCATCATCCACTGATGCATCAGGGGATATATCTACAGCAATAAGGCTTCCGAATCTTTTAAAAAGAGAAAGGATCCCTCCGGTCGTAAACTGTGCAAGAACGTAAACCCTGTTCCCCTGCACACATGGTGTATTTATCGTCTCATAAAAACCATTCAATCTCGTTAAAATTCTAATCAAAAACGGATCATTTCCGTCATGCGTTTGGAGGACTTTTGATGAAATCAGCCGACCGTCTGAAGAATTATACGCATAGATCGGACCGTTTTTTGTCGCGAGAACAAGTGAGCCGTCTTTTGTGATAACCGGGCTAATGACCAAGCCTCCGTACGGAAGAGGAGACTCCCACTCAAGGATGGTACCGTCTGCATCATAGTCGAAAGGATCCACAAGTACGATTTTTTTGTCGTCACAAGCAATAATCCGATCATGGATATCGACCATTGGTGCTGATAAAAAAGAGAACGTGTCTAAAAGATGCCCTGATGACCAGAGGATGTCTCCCTCATAATCATAGATGACGAGGTTATCTTTTATCCCCTGATACGTACACGCAACGATGCGACCGTTTCCCGAGAACCCCAGACCTAGAGATCCTGCTCTTTCGCTTTCTAATTTCTGATTATGCCAAACGATGCCGACATTATATTTAGGGACCGGTAAAAAGCAGTTATCAGACATGTTGCAGTCAGCATGCGCCATAGGACAGCCGACATCGGGGATCTCAAAAGGAACCTGAATAGCTGCAATCGTCGGATGAACAAGCAAAGATGTAAACACAAAGAGCAACAGGAGCTGATACGCCGAGAAATATTTATTCACGCTATTAACTGATACATTATCACATATAAATATTACCCTCGGGCTAAAAATCGCTCATTCATGATATGATGACAGAAAAAAAATAAACTTTCATCATAGCAAATAAGCAGTGAGCGAAATAAATCGGTACGACGTTGGGCGAGCAGAATTCCATTAGGAAATGGTTGCACCACTCATTCTCAGGCATAATATACCGCCATTCAGTAAGAATTCCTCTGGATACCTTATGTTATTCCTTTTTTTCTTTCAGTAATATTCGTATTAAAGTTTCTCGATTTTCCTTTTTCTCCTGCTTTTATCCCTTACAAAATATTAAATAATGAATCGTGGATTGGTATAAAGGGAGTATAATCAATGATGAAAAAATTGATAGGCCTCATACTGTGCATGCTGTTGATGTTCACGCCAGTTGTCCTTGCTAGTTATACCGGAATTGAAAAAAACATTCATCCTGACATTTCTGATCAGCAACCCTCTTTTTCCTCAACGTTGCCGAAGGTAAACTCCAAAGATGGCTGGGAATTGCAATGGAGCCATGCCTATGGTGGTATGGGTCATTCCCAGCTGGCACAACCGGTCGGGGATCTTGATGCAGATGGTGTCAACGAAATCATTGTCGGCGGCTACGAAAACACAGGGATGTGCAGAATTCTCTCCTACGATGCTGTGCAACAAACCTATGTCGAGGAATATTCATGGTACATCCCGGGGGGTTCCTATCAGATTCCAACCGGGGCATGCATTTTTGACCTCAATGAGGACGGAGTCCTTGAATTAGTTGTTGCATGGGGATACACTGGTGCAGATGGGGTCTACGCGTATACTTGGGATGGGACTACACTTACGACCCTTGATTGCTACAATGGTGTCGGTGTCGATTTCCTCTACGACATCTTAGCCTGTGACTATAACGACGACGGTCACGTCGAGGTGATCGTCTCCAACGCACCAAACATGGGGACAAGCCCATGGCATGTCTATGCACTCCGCTGGGAGGCGAACCATTTCGTCGCAGAGGCGTTCTGGGCATGCCCCAATGGAGCGAGCTGCGAATGTCCCATGGCCTGGGGTGGTGATGTCGATAACGATGGTAAAACCGAGATCATCGCAGACGTATCTAATGGTGGTTCTTTTACCGCAGGAACCTGGGTGTTAAATTGGATTGCTGACACAGAAGATTGGGATGCGGTACCGGTCTGGACGGACTACGGGGACGCAACGGTCTACGGTGACGGGATAGCGGACATAGACGCCGACGGCACACCAGAAATCGGTGTCGGAAGCTACGGCGGCACCCCCTCCGGATGGCTCTTCGAATGGAACGGGACCGGCTACGAAATGGTCTGGCATGGAGAATATCCTGGCGGAGAGCCGGTGATCGAATCGGTCGCACTCGGGGATGCGGACAACGATGGATCACAAGAGTTCGTCTTCGGCACCCAACAGGTCCATATCATCGGATGGAACGGAGACGCCTATTATGAAAAAGCGACCCTTACCGACCCGCAGTCCATGCTGGCTGGAATGAACATTGGCGACTTCGATACCGACGGGTCCAACGAACTAAAAGCATGTGAAATCATAAGCGGGACCGGAAGCGAATTCATCTGGAAATATCATGTCACCGATACCAATCCACCGGTCACTACCTGCACCTTAACAGGAGAACTGGAAAGCGACATCTATGTCAGCAATGTGACCGTCACCTTGACTGCGACCGATAATGGGTCAGGTTTAGATTACACGACATATAAACTCGACGCCGGTGCGTGGATAACGTATATCGCACCATTCATCGTCGCAGACGATGGGAACCACACCCTGCTATTCTACTCCGTAGATAGAAACGGAAATACAGAACAACAAAAAACCAGCATGTTTACCATCCAACAACATCCCCTGATTAATATCACATTACAAGGCGGCAAAGGTATCTCGGTAATCATCGAAAACAAAGGTCTGCTGCCGTTGAACAAAGTACCCTGGAACATCAGCCTCAACGGTGGTATCATCCTCAAAGGAAGCTCCAAAACAGGACTGATCCCTCAGCTCATCCCAGGCCAACAGAAAACCCTGACCTCATCAATCCTAGGATTCGGCAGGACAACCATTACGGTTTCTGTTGGTGAAACAAAAACAACCGCAAAAGGGTTCATCATTCTGATGTTCATAATCAGAGTACAATAATCCCTGGCTCCTCTTTTTATTTCTCTTTCAACGCACTGAGATACAACCGTTTCGAGCTCTCCAGTTCCACATACCTTTTAAGGGCATTCAGCACCTCGGGATCCCATCGGTTCTCTTGGATCACCCTCCCAAGAGCGGTCGTATCCAATTGACGCACTTCCTCCAGTTTTCCATACTTTCTCAGAACCAGTTCAAGTTCTTCCCGTTCCTTGCTGTTTTTCGCTGGAAACAAAAAACGCTCACTGGATGTGATTCTTATTTTGTTCTTCGATCCGAACACAACATCAGCTTTTTCTTTCTCTGCAAACGAAACAAGCGCTCCCTCCAGTTTTGCTAACTCAGCATCACATTGCAGATTGGCAAGCTTCTGAGCGTTCTTGACCTCTGCGTATCGATTCACCAGGACGACGCCAGAATCCTTCAGATATTCATTCGCAGGCTTTTCCTTGATCTTATACAGATGGGCCCACTGTGGACAACACGATTTATACTCGCACCACTCACAGAGGAACCCGGGACTTGCCACAAAGCGTTCATCCTGCTCGATCATCTTTATCAACTGGATGGTATCCTGTTTTAACCGCTCCAGCTCTTTATCGGTACGCGTCGAGTCGATCTCTTTATCGAACTTCAAGAAATGCCAGATCAAATGCACGTCCTTGACATCAGGATACTGATTCTTCACTCCAATCATGTAGAGCGCGAGCTGACGGTCCGAGCGAATATAGTCGACCATCGGCAACCGCGAATTCGTCTTATAGTCATGGATCTCATAATATCCATCTCTTGTTTCCGAAAGCCTATCAATATACCCCTGTAACTTGTAATCTCCCTCACTATCAAGGGTTATACGGATCAACTCTTCCAAGGTAACTGTTTTTCCTTGATTGAACGGATGATACCGCTGATAATAATCAGTGAGATATTTCTGAGCCATTTTCAAATAATTCTCAGGCCTGTAGTCTCCCTTTACAATGATGATGTCATTGCTCCAGTTTGCGTTCCACTCGTCCCTTAAAAAAACTAGCAGGTCTTCCAGGGTGTTTTCTTTCTGATGCTGAAGATCGCGATAGAGTTTTTCGAGAGCCTCATGCACACGAATACCAAGGAACGCTTCGACTGTCTGTTCTTCTTCTGTTTCGACCTTATCGATATAATGTAACTTGAATTTCTGTGGACACTGCTCATAACAGCTGAGACGGGAATGCGAGTAAACGGTCATAAAAACAGAAAACAGCAATACTGGTTTAATGGTATCGAGCGTCTCATAACTTTTCTAGAGAATATAACCAAGAAAAAAACCTTTGCACCCATAGTCCTGACAATTGATGTACCTCCTAGATTTCTTTGCTTTTCTCTGCAAGCCAGTCGTAGATCTTTGGATAGACTTCCTCTCGNGCATGAATCCCTAAATTAAGATCAAGATGNCCGTAATCTGCACGATATCCCGCGTCTTTGGAAAACTCTAGATACGTCACATCTGAACTGCCGACATGGTCCTTCACATACAGCATATCTGTCTTTGGCGCCATCTTGTCATGACCACCCCCGATCACCAGCAGTGGGGCAGAAAAACGATACAGATTCTCCGTGTAGCTATACGGGGTCAGCACTTTCTTCATCCCAGGGACTCGTCCGAAGATATCATACAACCACGGGTACCGCGGATATCGACAGAACGTCATATGCTTAAAGAACAGTGAAAACTGAGAGAGGACCTTTGAGGAAAGAATTCCAGAAAGTCCCCCATGCATATAGGTGTGCAACACTGCTGGGTCGACATTCTCAAGGTTCACCCCCATACCCTTGAAATGATGTGCAATCTCATTTGATCTCTCCATTATTTCCGTGATTCGAATCGGAATGGATATATTGCGCGGGGTGACCCTGGTGATGAACTCAAGGAACACGCTACTCTTCCCAAAGACGACCGGGGAACCTATCGTGACGACCCCCCTCAGGTTCCTCTTGGCCTCCATGGTCTGACCGTACGCATAAGCAATCATCCCGCCCATGCTCTTCCCCACCCAGAAAACCGGTGGTGCGTCCTGTTTTTTNTCCTTGTACCAATGTTGCACACGGTCAACGATCGCGGGGACGTCTTTGTCGATGTAGTCATCGACACACCAGCGGTACCGCTCAGGATTCTGTCGAGGGTCAAATGTAGGCTGTCCGCCTCCTCGCAGCTCCGGCACCCAGACATCAAAGTTTGGTCTGCCGTCAGGTCGCTGCTGTGCGAGGAACGCCGCAAGGCTATACCGTTCCCATTCGCTTGTGCCTGGCTCCCCGAAATCACAACTGTTTTTATTCGCAGCAAGACCATGGCACAGGATGACCGGAAACCGGGCGACATCCGTGCCTTCAGGAAGATAGTGAAAAACCTGAAGATTCCACCCGTCAGAGGTCCTCGCCGTCACGATCTCCCGGTGTATCTCCTTTTGTTCCATACTTCCCTAAAACACGTCGCCATAGAAAAATTCGACCTTCCTTCTTCTCTTCTAAAGATTCCTGTCCATCCACGATCTGCTATCAAGAAAAGAATAAATGTTCTCTTGCCTAAAATCCAGCACCTTATATTCACAAGATGCTAGCCTTTCTTATCGTTCATCGTCGCAGTGAAAACAATAAAACCGTTCGAAATCGTAGCTTACCTTCATTTCGTTCTGACCGAATGTCTTTCCACAACTGGCACAATTATTTTCTTTTTGCTTTTGAGTAGTTCTTGATTTGTTCTGCATCTCCCTCACCATCCATGTTGGTTTCTTGGTAGAAGTTCAGCATGTATGGAGATGCTGTATATATCCCTTTTCATCTGGTTTGTACCACAGTGCCATCAAAAACAATAAGCTGCCCGTAGAAAAAAAAGGTTTCTTGCTGTTTGTTTTTTTCCACATCTTTTTCCTCTTCTTCTTTCCTGCCCTGTCTTNTTTTGACCTGATTTTTTTCGTATCAAAATGAAGGGTCTGGGCTTAAAAGTCTGGGAGGAAAGAATGCAAAAAAAAACATTCATTAAGGCCCAGACCCACTT
>JGI20214J51088_10000231_pt1 | contig 40641 bp, 26 predicted proteins | sample WetSurMetagenome_FD_51088 | JGI IMG/M metagenome (IMG submission 51088) | reverse complement strand
TCGTATATTTGCATTATAAATAAAAAGCTGGCAGAAATTTTCGGAACCAGTGAAGAAGAGGTTGCTGCAATAACATTAGCCAACTCAACTGCTCTTTTCAATCTTTGAAAGAAAAGCATGAAGAAGAAAAAAGATATTTCAATACTGATCATCTATACAGGAGGAACCATCGGAATGGTTCACGATCAGGAGACAGGTTCGCTCGTACCAATCGACTTCCGTCATATTTCAGATCATGTTCCGGAATTACGAAAGTTTGGTTATGACCTTCATTCCATCTCTTTTGACCCGGTAAAAGATTCATCCAATGTTGACCCGGGAGTTTGGATAAAATTGGCTGAGATCATTGAAGAAGGATATTATGATTTTGACGGATTTGTTGTATTACATGGAACTGATACAATGGCATACAGTGCATCAGCCTTAAGCTATATGCTGGAGAACCTGGGTAAGCCCGTTATTTTTACCGGTTCTCAATTACCAATAGGACTGCTTCGCACTGATGGAAAAGAAAATCTGATAACTGCAATTGAGATAGCTGCAGCTAAACAAGATGAAAGCCCTGCAGTACCAGAGGTTTGCATATATTTCGACAATAAACTGACACGTGGTAATCGTACTACAAAAATGAGTGCTGAGCATTTCGATGCTTTTTATTCTCCCAACTATCCTCCTCTCGCAGAAGTTGGGTTACATCTAAGGTATTTTGATAACCTAATCAGTCATCCTGCAAAAGATAGCAAACTTATAGTCCATAAATCGTTCGATAACAATGTTGCAATACTGAAATTGTTTCCCGGTATTAACAGAAATCTCGTAAAAGCTATCACCAATACGGAAGGGTTAAGAGGCCTTATTATCGAGACATTCGGTTCTGGAAATGCCCCCACATACCAGTGGTTTCTTGACGATTTAAAGCAGTTTATTGATAATGGGGGAATAATATTCAATGTAACTCAGTGCCACGGAGGCAGTGTTGAAATGGGTTTGTATGAAACAAGCCGCCAGATGCTGGCAGCGGGTGTAGTGAGTGGAACTGATATAACATCTGAAGCTTCTGTTACAAAGCTCATGCATTTGCTTGGAAGATATTCATCAACTGACAAAGTAACAGAATCATTGAAAAAATCGTTATCAGGAGAAATCTCATGACAGGGCATTTTGTAAAAATATTTTTGTAATTTGCGCCCCTGTTTTTAACACCATTGCACATAGGAAATCCTCCTTCGCTAAAGCTTCGGAGGACTAAGGGAGAGATGCAGGAGTGGTTTAACTGGCACGCCTGGAAAGCGTGTGTACCTCAAAAGGGTACCGGGGGTTCGAATCCCCCTCTCTCCGCAAAGTCTTAACAAACCCCGCGTCAGCGGGGTTGTTTATTTTTACGAAGGTCCGAAGAAAGCTTGCTTTCTGAAGGAACCGAGTGAAAATAAACATAACCCGAAAGGGTTTGTTAAGACTTTGCAAGGCTCCCCCCAAAGGGATCACCGCAGGTAATCCCCCTTCAAAGATAATTTGCTCCCTCCTGCCAGCTGCTATCCTTTTTACACATTTTATTTTATATTAACTGGATAACACTTTTAAATAACTGGTTATTAGAGTATAAGATCCCTCGCTTCGCTTCGGGATAAACCAGGCTTGATTATTATAAACAGCTCAAACTCTGACAGAACTCTAATATGTGTACAAAGGATAGCCGCCAACTTACGGAGGGGATTTTTATTTTCAGAACTTCCCGGAATAGTCTGCCGGATTTAATAATTTAGCCATTAATCCGGTTATCAAACAGAAATTTATATTTAATTCAGAAAATGGGAAAAAGAATAATTCATTCAATATTATTGAGTCTGATATGCAGCTATTATCTAAATGCTCAGGAACGGGCGGATAATATTTTTATAAATCGGTTCCCGGATATCGAAGAACTTGCTATCTCTTCTGAAAACTGTATTCTGGAAGGCAGGCATTTATGGATATCCAATGAGATCCAAACGGTTAATCCCGACTTTTCAGGGATTGGAGGTATAACAAATATATACTCTCCTCCGCTAAACCTGTCTCCATTTCAGATGGAGGTAAAGTTTTTCGGCATGAAGGTTAAATCAGACAGATACACCTGGAAACCCGGAGAAATAATCCTGGAAGCAGAATCAGAAGGAATTAAGATCAAATGTCTTCTTGTGCCTGCCTGCTCTTCAAACAGGATAATCGAGGTTTTCGAACTGGAAAACCTTAAACAGGAAAGCTTTACTGTCCCGTTAAGTATCTCTGCTAATCCCGGATTATCATATTACAGGGATAATTGGCCCTGGTCTCCACAGAAAGCGGATAAAATGGCAATTCTGAAAGCAAACAGAAAAAAGGGAAGACTTTGTTTCGAATCGGCTGATGGAAATATTGAAATAGGTTCAGAGAACCATGAATTGACCAGTTCAGGAAATGAACTATCTGGTCACATCCTGCTAAAGCCGGGAGACAAGAAAATAATTACAATAGTTGTCTCATATACCGGTAAACAAAAAAACGAAAAAACGACAGATGTAAACACAAACGGGGCTGAAATAATAAAGCAGTCAAGGTCAAGATGGAATGAAAGACTGGAATATGCTTATTCCCGCCTGGGAAGGATTAAAACGTCTGTCCCTGAACTTGACATGTTCTATAAACGTGGGATATTGAGCCTGCTTACCTGCGAATGGAACAAGGAAGAGATGCTTTTTAAACCTTACTTTTCAGAATCAGGCATTGACGGCGGGGCTGTTTGTTCTTATCTGTGGGGGTTAGCTTATGTTTCCGGAATAATGCCTCTTTACAACCCGACAGCCTGGAAAAAACAGATTATCCAGGGGATTAAAACTGATGCTAATAACCACTATGCTTTTACTCCCTTTTCAGGGGAAAGCATTGGTCCATGGTATTCATACAATCAATATTCTGCAATAAGGGCCATCTATGACTATGTGATCATCAGCGGGGACTATGCTTTTCTCTCTGAAACTGTGAATAATGAAAAGGTAATCGATTATTGTCTCGGGCAGGCTCTGTTTAAGGATACTATTGAATCTGATGTGAGACTTATTAATTATGGCACAAATCAGAACCTGTTAGAACTTAAGAAAACCGGAACTTACCAGTTTTATGTTCCAAGTCCGAATGCCGAAAGGTGCTGGTCTTACAGGGCACTTGATGAACTTTGCAGGCTGGCAAACGTAAAGAGCCCGGATCTGTCAAAACGCGCCGATGCTCTGGCAAGGTTGATTACCAGGGAAATGTGGTCGGAAGAATACAAGTGGTTTCTGACAATTGATACTCTTGGGAACAAACATTTTTCTCCAAGCATCCAGATATTCGACATGCTGCGGTGTGGTGTTTTATCCGGGGACGAGGAAGCAAAAATTCTCAGTCACCTGAACGAAAATGAGTTCTTATCCCGGTACGGAGTTCACAGCTTATCGAAAGAAGACAAGGGCTATGATCTTAATGATGCCGATTGGGGTGGGCCTGGTGTCTATGCCGGAGATGCCCCGGAACTAATCCTGGATTTATACAACTCCGGGTATCATGAAAGAGCAGAAGATCTTCTGAAAAGAATATTATGGTGGGGGAAACACCTTCCGTATTATCCACAGGCAATCATTGCTGACAAAATAGATTACCGCCGCAACGGGAGAGCCAATGTTATCACCGGAGCAACTTCCGCCCAGTCCTTACTTTTCGGCATGCTGGGATTACAGTTCCTGGCAACAGGCGAAACCAGCATCAAAGTACACAGGGATGGCTTATTTGACACCTTCAAACTTGAAGGGCTTTCAATAAAGGGTCGACAAACCAGTATTAATATATCGGGGGATGACATCACTATAGATATTGAAGGAAAAACAGTAATTCATGGTAAGGCTGGAAACAGGATCTTTTTCTGATTGGAGAAGTCAATTGTCAATCCTTACTAAACATATACTTTTCTTTATCAATTTCAACCAGAAATCTCGAAGGCAGATGAAAAACTGCATCATAGGAATAAATATTGCGGGGAAATGTGATATAGAGTTCTTCTTTAGCCCTGCTGCAAGCTACATAGAACAATCTTCGCTCCTCTTCCATTTCTTCCATATTTGTGGCTCTGTTTGATGGGAACATGCCTTCAAGTGCATGTGGAATGAACACAGCATACCATTCCAATCCTTTTGCAGAATGAACTGTGGAGATTGTTACCTTACCCTTTTCTTCTCCCTCGTCTATTAATGGTTTTGTCTGATCTGCAACTCTTTTGGAGGGAGGATCAAGTGCAAAGTCAGATAAGAACCTGTCCAGATCTTTATATTTTTTTGACAGATCTATCAGTACTTCAACATCCTGCATCCTGATGAAATAATCATCTTCTCTTGCTTTAAGTATCGGGGCATAGTAATCTTTAATGACTTCGATCTTTTGTGTAAGAGTATATTCAGGTTGACTGGCTTTAGCCAACATTTTACCCAATATCAGGAGTTCAGAATAGAACTTCCGCTTTTTAAATGTCTCAAATGAAAACGGGCTATCACTATTTCTGAAATCATTAATTACACTCCCTGCGGTTAATTGTCCGACTCCGCCAATATATTTTAATACTCTGTGCCAGGCAACTGCATCAGCAGGGTTGTGGGTAATTTTGAGGTATGAGATAATATCTTTGACATGCATTCTTTCATTGAATCGAAAACCACCTACAACCACATAGGGGATACCTCTCTTACTCATTTCAACCTGAATATACCTGTTGTGCCAGTCAGCCCTGTTAAGGACAGCAATCTCATTTAAAGGAACATTCTGTTCACTCAGTTCCATTATCCTGTCAACAATAAACACGGCTTCTTCCTGCTGCCCATATACTCTTTTTATTATCGGAATGGATTGTCTGAAATTCTTTGTGAAGAGTTTCTTTTTATATCCGATCTTTGAATTGTCTATTATAGAATTTGTGAAGTCCAGTATCTTCTGATTACTCCGGTAGTTTTCCTCAATTTTAATCACAACACATTCAGGATATGTTTCAGGGAACCGTAAAATGTTTTCATAGTTAGCTCCTCTGAAAGCATAAATACTCTGGGAATCATCCCCGACAACCATAATTCTTCTGTGCTTTTCAGATATGAAATCAACAATTTCTTTCTGAACAATATTAGTATCCTGAAATTCATCCACCATCACATATTGATAATGATTTTGAAGACTCTCACGAAATCTGGCATTATCTCTCAGCCCATCCCTTAAAACCTCCATCAGGTCATCAAAGTCAAGTATTTTACTCAGAGTTTTATACTTTGAATAACCCTGGCAGATCAGCTCAATATCAGAAATATAATCTTCGAGACCTGTATATTGCTCAAGAATAATGGATCTTATTGTGGTATTCTTATTTCTGGAATAGGATATTATGTCATAAATTCTTGATTTCCTCGGAAACTTTTTGTCTTTGGAGTTGAATTTAAGTTCTGTTCTGATAAGATCTATTATGTCTTCTGAGTCGCTCTGGTCAATTATTGTAAAATTAAAGGGCAGATTTAGCATATTAGCGTACTTTCTAAGAATAAAAGCTGCGAAAGAATGAAATGTACCTCCTGTTACATTTCCGACTCTTTTATCCTGAAGAAGTGTCTCAACCCGTTCAAGCATCTCTTTGGAAGCTTTGCGGGTAAAGGTCAGCAGGAGTATAGACTGGGCGTCAACTCCTTTCTCTATCAGATATGATACTCTGTGAACAATTACCCTTGTCTTTCCGCTTCCTGCTCCTGCTATTACCAGTACTGGCTCTTCCGTGATCAGAACAGCCGCTAACTGAGACGGATTAAGGTCAGCGGAGTAGTTAACTTTATATTTTCCAAAGTTTTGATTTGTAACAGTATTCAGATCAACATTGTTTTTTTCAATGGAACTTGTAATTATTTGCAGTTCTGATATTTTTTTATCCAGGTCAGGTGATAATTCAATGTCAGGATATTCTGACCATTCGATTGAATGAATATCTTCCATTTCATCATTACCTGATTTTGGTACCAAAGAAACCTGCCCTGTTATTTGTTCCAGAAAATTATTCAACAGATCCGCACGCGATGCAGGTCCGGCTATTTTATTGCCGTCAGCCTTTCTGATCACTCCATCAGAAATAGCTCCTGATGGAATTCCCTCTCCCTGTTGGTCTTTTTCGGATATTGACATATTTTGGTTAAATTTTAATCAATCTTCCAATTGAAATATAGCAATTTATTAGCCTTTCACAATTATATTCATAAACTTTTACCTACTAACGTCAATATTTTGCATAGTCTATATCCGGTCCATAGTTCTGTCTTCAAACCTATTCAGGATACCTTCGCCTGTCAGGTTGGACGAGATTATCAAAATATTGAGCTTGTTCTCAGTCTCAAACCCTGCCTGCTGAAATTCACTTCGCCATACTTATATGAATTCAATTTCACATTATCATTATTTCTTATTTATTTAGTTGTTTTATTAATTAATCAGGTAATATTTCTTCGTTTTATAAATTTATTATATATATTTGCTTCAATTAATTAAATAATGGGTACCAGCCTTCCAGTATCGGGAGGTTTTTTATTGAAGAAAAAAACTAATTATTGAATAATCTGTTTATTATGACACCGGAAGCTGCTCAATTACTAATATCTGTCAATACTGATATATTAAAAACAGAGGAAGCAATCTGTTTTATAAAAACCCAGTTCTCAAAAAGATTAACACACCATTTGAACCTGATTAATGTTTCGGCCCCAATTGCGGTTCTTGACGGGACAGGAATTAATGATGATCTGAATGGGATTGAAAAACCAGTCAGTTTTGCAATAAAAGGAATGTACGGGCAAAAAGCATCGATAGTACAATCACTTGCAAAATGGAAACGCGTGCGCCTGAAAGAATTCAATATTGAACCGGGAAAAGGTTTATTGACCGATATGAGGGCATTGAGACCTGATGAGGAATTGAGTCCGATACATTCTATTTATGTCGATCAGTGGGACTGGGAAAAACATATACTCCCGGAGCAGAGAGTTTTATCTTACCTCAAAAAAACAGTTGAAACTATCTACGAAGCACTGAAAGCAACTGAAAATGATGTATTCATAAAGTATCCTGATCTTATCCCTGAGCTGCCTGATAAAATCCATTTTGTTCATGCCGAAGAACTGCTGAGACAATTCCCTGACCTTACTTTTAAACAACGGGAGACTGAAATTGCACGTAGTTTTGGAGCCGTGTTCATTATAGGTATCGGAGCCACCCTCAGCAATGGAAAACCCCATGATGGACGTGCACCTGATTATGATGACTGGAGTACAATTAATGAAGATGGATATAAAGGATTGAATGGAGATATAATCCTTTGGAATCCGGTATTGCAATCTGCTTTTGAAATATCATCAATGGGTATTCGTGTCGACAGAGAGGCATTGGAAAAGCAACTGGAAATAAGAGGTTGCACCGACAGGAAAAAATTATTATTTCACAGCATGTTGTTAAACAATCAGCTTCCATTAAGTATCGGAGGAGGTATCGGGCAATCAAGAGTGTGTATGTATTTTCTTAAAAAAACACATATAGGTGAAGTGCAATCAAGCATCTGGCCGGAAACACTTATGAACGGGCTTGAAGATACCGGGATGAAATTGTTATAAAGAGATTGTTAAAGGAAGTTTCCGCAAAATTCCTACATGTCAATATCATATTCACCCAGGTTTAATGGATATTTTCCGTATTCGCGGACAAGCTTTACAATATAATCATACGTTTTGCCAGAGACAGAACTGGAGACAGAATGATCTGACTGGAAAATAAAGCCTCCTCGTTTGCCTGCATTCAGTTTCTTCAGAGTTTCATGTTTAATGAGCTCAAGATCACCTGTTTCCCAAACCTTAATGTCATTATTACCACAATAGCCGATTCTGTCTCCATATTGCTTCTTCAGACGTATAGCATCCATTTCAGCTTTAACCTCCAATGGGTTATAAGCATCGAGCCCTATTTCAATAAAATCTTCAAAGATAAGATTCACGTTTCCGCAACCGTGATAGATCACAGGAAGGTTATTTTTATGACATTCATCAATCATTGCCTTTACCCACGGTTTAAAATACCTGCGCCAGTATTCCGGATCGAAAAGCATTGAATATGTGTAGGCCACATCGCCCCAGATGACAAAACCATCAAGTAATCCTCCGCCGGCTTCTATCTGAGCTTTCGTACTATCAAGGTAAAACTTCCCTATCCTGTTTATGCATTCTCCCAGTCTGTCGGGGTACATTCCCATCCAGAACAGTGTATTTTCCTGTCCAACCAGTCTTGTTAGACATTCTGAACATTCAATAATGCTGCCATAAACCGGGAAGTCAGGATATAACTTTCCTATGGTCTCGGTCCATGCAGCGGTATTCCGCTCAAAGCCATCGCCTACTCCTGCAATCTGATTGTCACCGGCTGAAAAGAAACGCCTTGGATCAGCAGGGTCATCAAATTCAAATGATTCTAGCTTTTCAATTGTATCTGTATCAAAAGCCATAAACTCAGGCATTGGAAAATCAAACCTTTTTCGCAATGTGGCCAGAAACCCTGTTTTTATTACCACCTCCTCAGTATTTTCCCGTATTGTCTCAAAAGGACGGATCAACGGATCCATATTTGGTGTTGTTACGATAAAGTCAAGATCGTAATAATCATATGGACTGGTACCATCGGGCAGGTTCAGCTCTTTTCTCCACTGAGTGATAAAACTACCCCAGAAAAAGTCACTGACCGGGATCCTGTCGGGTTCTTCATGGCGCAGTGCTTTGTTCATTCTTTCAAGCTTGGCCAGGCAATTATCAGTTCTTCTCATTACTTTATTTTTGCTAAGTGAAAACTAATATTACACAGACAATAAAATAAATCAATCTTACAACCTGGTTAAACTTTCAGGGTGTAATATAAATCTTTTCTCCTTTTTCTGTATCTTTTTCGATATAGTTTGAACTGAGACTGGATTTACCTTTTTTATTAATGATAGTTCCTCCTTTTTCCCAAGGCAATAAAATCTTTAGCTGGTTACCGGCTTCGCTTATAATCTCAATACTTTTTACTTTTCCATCCTTCAATGTTGCGCTCACCAGAAAAGCCCCGGCTGCACGCAGATTATGAAATTCCGCATCTTTTTCAACCGGCCAGTTGGGGAAAAGTCTTAATGTCCCGTCATAACTCTGCATCAGGCATTCATCGATAACTGCAGGAAGCGCAAAATTCTCAAACCAGACACCCATTTTATCCATAAAACCATAGTTACCACTGTCATTGTACCTGCCATGAACCTGAATAGCCCTGTCAGATGCGGTACCATTTGGCAGCAGGCAGTAATTGATCTGCCGTTTGAATTTTTCCAGGTCAAGCATGCCTATTCTTGCTGCCTGCAGGTTTTTGAATACCAGATCATTGCCTCCTTCATTCTGCTGATTCCTGAAAGTATTCTTCAGAAGGTCAATAGTTGCGGAATCTGAATGTAAACCATGATCCTCTCCCGGGAAGACAGTAATCAGGGCATTGGGAACATTATATACCACCTGGCTGTGTTCACCAGGAACTGATACCAGAACTTTTCCATACTTAGCCGATTCAGCTGTGGAATAATCGGGATAGTTGTTTAAAATATCCCTTACATCGGTTAATATTTTACTCTCTGTATTTTCCAGGCCCAGGACTTTTGTTGCTTCTTCAAATGCTCTGAAAATGAATTTGACCATAGTCAGATCAACTGTGCAATCGTAATTATATTTAAACCCCGGACGCAGGGAGTACAATTCAGGAGGAATTGTTGGGAAGATATGGTATTTGTTATCCTTCCATTGTGTACCTCTTGCTTCGGGACGTTTCATGTAGGCCACCAGAAATTCCACTGCAGCTTTAATTGGTTCATATCCCCTGTTCTTGAGGTAGTCAGCATCACCGGAATAAAGATAATGCCACCATAATCCCTGAACAGCCCAGGGGGTTTCGCATATTTCCCAGCCCCAGTCAGGAACCGGATATGTATTCATTGTCATATCTACAGGATAAGCACTGTGCGGGAAATATGCTCCAGGCAGATTGTAGTAACCCTTAGCCCATTTCCGGCTGACATCCATCAGGAATTCAATAAGGCTGACATATGAAAGGTTCTTCTCAAGGTGATTAGTGGAGAAGGTGAGCCAGAACGGCTGCTGGGTATTATAATTCATATGATAATCGCCATGCCAGGCTGTTCCGATATCATTATAGCTCCAGTTGGCAAACAATCCCGGAGTATTGACGCCTTCCTTCACGGCACAATTGAAAAAGTACAGATTATGATACCAGATACTTTCAAGAAATCTATCCTGAAGAACCACACCTGACTTATTCCAATAATCTTTCCATATTTGAGTGCTTTTTCCCAGTGAGGTTTCAAATTCCTGACCTGAAGGGATTTCCGATGAAGGTAATTCTTTCCCTACTTTGCTTTTAAGACCTTCATCCAGTGATATACAACTCACAAAATTCTCTTTCCCTTCAAAGCTCCCTTGAAGCTGCCCCATTTTCTCTTCATTGCCATCCCAGTTGATCCTGCTTGTCTTCCTGAGAGAAAAATTGACTTTTGCAGTCAGACGGAATGCTTTGTCTTTGGGATGTCCTTTTATTGTATCGTATTTACCAGGCTCCTGATATGGTAGTATCTGCCTGAATGACAGAATTCCTCTCTGCATATCTTCATTGATATCGTATGATGGAAATTCGTGAGGAGTTGAAGGATCGGGCATCATATGGATACGGTCAAAAATATTGTTGGTGAGATTACCATCGCTGTCTACCAATCTCATCCAGACTTTGTCTTCATGCATATCGGTGAATATCTGCAGCTTAATTCTCTTATTGTCATTTGTTAAAAGGAATACCTCACACAACCCGTTTGAAATATCGAGATTATGTCCGATCAGTTCGGCATTCCTCAGGTCGAATCCCAGGAGTACGGAACCGCATGGAAATGGGCGAGGATATGAGTGCCTGTAATTTTCAGCTGCCATCTTGCTGTATTCTCTGAACCACGGATCCTTTGTAAGTACTGATAATGTATCGGAAATTGACTTTACTTTATTGAAAACATAATCAAAGTTTCCGATTTTTTCCCTGTTGTTTTCGGCAACCCGGATATCCCATACATTGTTATGACCGAAGTAAAGAACTATACCGTCTGGACGGGTGGTTACCACAACTCCCATCCCTCCGTTTCCCAGAAGAGCTCCCTCAAAGAAATCAATTGCCGGATGGTCAGATTTCAGGGGATGCAGTTTTGATCTTTCATAGGATGAGAAAAATTTCTGTTCTTTTTGTTCTTGCCCACAGGCAATGACAAGAACAATTATAAAAACTAAACCAGGAATAGAATTTTTTTTCATTGAAGAAATCTTTTAGAGCGTTTTTAATTATTTCTTTTCATGATAATGCAATATACAAATTTATACTCCCTTATGAACTCTCAAAAATGTAGAATTATAACAATTATTTACCAATTTTGTCCGGTAAAATGTCTGTCATTCTGAGCGCAACGAAGTGGAGCGAAGAACCGAGTACACCTTTAGGTGGACGAGTTCACCGAAGGTAATCTCCTGCTAATTTCACGTTTTCTCCGTTTAGTAATGATTATTTATATCAAAATATTATGAGGGATTAAAATTTGAATATTACCGAACCCGCTAAACAGATGTTAATAATCTTTAAAACTATTATGAAATTAAATTTAGTAATACATTTAATTGCTATTTTGGTAAAGATTTTAAACTGTTATTTTGCTTTTGAACCCGGGTAATCTGGCTACATATAAGAACATATTAAAGTTATTTATCCAGAGTAAATAATCAATTGTAAAACTGAACTACTCTTTTATGCGAAAATATTTAATCGCAGCTCACGGAACATTTGCAACCGGAATACATTCTTCGTTAGAATTAATTATAGGGAAAATGGAGAATGTTTTTCTGATCCAGGCATATACAGGAGAAAACAGATCTATTAAAGAGGAATTGGATATTGTGCTGCAACAAATCAACAGTAATGATGAACTAATAGTTTTCACCGATCTGATGGGAGGTAGTATCACTAATCAGGTACTTCAGTATGCTTTGAAAGAAAATGTATATATCGTATCCGGGTTTAATTTGCCTCTGCTGCTCGATATATTGCTGGCTGATACTGATACTCCTGTGAATGAAGTAATTGAAACAGGAATAAGCAATGCTAAAGATCAGATAGTTTTCGTAAATAAACTCATAACTTCAAATAAATAAAACTTAAATGATTAAGCTGACCAGAATTGACGACAGGCTGGTACACGGACAAGTAGCATTTACCTGGGTCTCATCCTTAGGTATTGATTGTTTGGTTGTTGCAAATGACAAAGTAGCCAAAGATGATTTTCAGAAAATGGCTTTGGGATTGGCCAAACCTCCCACGGTTAAACTGTTAATTCTAACGATACAGGATTCGATTGCTTTTTTGAATGATATCAAAAGTAAAAACCTGAAAATACTCCTCCTTGTTAATTGTGTAAATGATGCTAATTCCCTATCAGATAAGGTAGCGGAAATTCATTCAATCAATTTTGGCGGAATAAGAACCAGGGATGGGGCAAAGCTTATTTCGAAAGCCATAGCAGTCACAGAAGATGATATTTCTGTTATTTGGAAAATGCTGGAAAAAGGTATTGAGCTCGAAATCAGACAAGTGCCTACTGACAAAAAACAACTGGTTCAGAGCTGTTTATAGAGGCATTGCTCTTATGATCAGAGAATTCAATCAGGGCTCAATTTAATATATAATTTATTAATCTACCCGGGAAAACATTTGCTATTACAAATCAATTTAATATCGGAATTTTAAAATGTCAGCTGCATATCTTTTAATAACGCTGATAGTGATGTTTGGCCACATGGAAGATTTCCTGGGGGCATCGCTGCTTAGCAGACCATTAGTTTTAGGTCCCCTGGTGGGGCTTGTACTTGGTGACATAACCCAGGGAGTAATCATTGGTGCCACTCTGGAGTTGATTTTTATGGGAAATATCAAAGTTGGAGCTGCCATTCCTCCGGATGTTATTACAGGAGGAGTATTAGGTACTGCTTTTGCTATCATGTCAGGGAAAGGTCCTGCTATTGCGCTGGCTATTGCAGTTCCAGTTTCAATTCTGGCCGAAATGGTGATAAGCGGACTTTTTGTTCTCCGGCCGATGTTCAACAATAGTTTTAACAGGTATGCTGATGAGGGCAACTTTAAGAGGATCGAAAGGCTGCACGTTGCATCCGGCTTGCTTAAACCTCTTTTAATGGGGCTCCTGACGTTTCTTGCTTTGCAGTTTGGTGCCGAGGTTATGAAATCGTTTCTGGATACTATCCCGGCCTGGGTTCAATCGGGATTACAGGTTGCCGGAAATATGCTTCCTGCCGTTGGTTTTGCTTTATTAATGAATCTTATGTTTAATCAGAAGGTGGCGGCATACTTCTTTCTTGGATTCATTCTTGCAAGCTATTTAAAACTCCCTATGATTGCTATTGGCGGATTAGGTGTAATAGTTGCCCTGATAATCACCGGAATAACTCATAAGAATGAACCAACCGATGAAATGAGTTATGACAATTCACCGGAGGAACCGGTTAGTGAGATCAAAGTTTTAGTATCAAAAAGAGAGCTCAGGAAGGTTTTCTTCCGTTCCCTTGCAATGGAAGCAAACTTCAACTTCGAGACATGGCAGAATACCGGTTTCGCATTTTCAATTATTCCGGTTTTGAAAAAATTATATTCCACAAAGGAGTCAATGGTTAATGCGCTTAAAAGACATTTGCAGTTTTTTAATACAACGGCACACGGCTCCACTTTAATTTTAGGGATAACCGCCGCAATGGAGGAGCAAAACAGTCAGAAGGACGATTTTGATGAAGAATCGATTAATGCGGTAAAATTGGGATTAATGGGACCTCTGGCAGGTGTTTTTGATTCGTTTTTCTGGGGCACGCTTAAGGTTATTGCTGCCGGAGTGGGTATTTCTCTGGCTCTGAACGGGAATATACTGGGACCAATACTTTTCATTCTTATTTTTAATATCCCCCATCTTGTGCTAAGGTATAATCTTACTTTTATTGGATATAATGCCGGAAATAAATTCCTGCAAAATCTGGCAAAAAGCAATATCATGGATAGACTTACTACAGGTGCTTCTATTCTTGGGTTAATGGTTATTGGTGCTATGCCCGCAATGCTTATGCCTATTACTACCCCATTGAAAATCGGGACTTCCGATTCCCAGGTTGCCGTTCAGAGTATTCTTGACCAGTTAGTTCCGGGGATTCTTCCGCTGGCTCTGACTTTCCTGGTTTTTTATTTTGTAAGAAGAAATGTAAAAACAACCTGGTTGCTATTGGGAATTCTGGCATTGGGTTTCATCGGAAGTATAATACACGTGTTCGCATAATACCGTTATTGAAAAAATATGAAAGGAATAGGTGTTTCCCCCGGTATTTCCATAGGAAGAGCTTTTATAATAAAATCTGCAAATGCTGTCAGTTCAGATATCGTGCTGGATAATGATGAAGCGAAAAAAATTGAAATTGAAAAATTCGATAAAGCTGTTCATGATGCCATAAGTGAGGTTGAATCTTTTAAAACAAATAAAAATCTCTGTCTCAGCTCCGGGGATATTGAGATCCTTGATACTCAAATTGAATTTTTAAGTGATCCACAGATAAAAAGCGATGTTTATGATAAAATTAATTTTGAATCAAAAACTGCCCACGATGCTGTAATTGAGGTTATTGTTGCCGCTGTACTGATGTTTAAAAATATTGATGATGAGTACTTAAGTGCCCGTTCTGCTGATGTACAGGATAGCGGAAACCGTATTATAAAACATTTATCTAACAATAGATTTCAATTTGATCAGATATTTGATGAAAATACAATTCTGATTGCGGAAGATATTGCTCCATCAGATACCATTACTCTTGATATAGCCAAAATTGCGGGTTTTGCTACTCAATCCGGGGGCAAAACATCGCACGCTGCAATAATTGCAAAAGCGAAGGGAATCCCTGCTGTGGTCGCTTGCGGCAGCGATCTTTTGCTGATTGAGAATGATGATACCGTAATTCTTGACGGTTCAACAGGGGAGGTAATAATAAGGCCTGATTTTAATACTATTGAAGTTTATAAGCTAAAGCAAAAAATATTTTATCAGGAATCAGCTTTACTAAAATCTCTTTTAAATTTACCTGCTACAACCACTGACGGCCATAACGTTAAGCTTTTTGCCAATATTTCAAATGCCGATGATCTGGAAAAGGTATTTGAAAATGGAGGTGAAGGTGTCGGATTGTTGCGTACAGAATTACTTTTTATGGGAAGGAATTCATTCCCGTCGGAAGATGAACAATTTCACTTCTACAAACAGGTAGGCATAAAATCAAAAAGCAAACCTGTTGTGATCAGGACAATTGATATCGGAGGAGACAAACAACTATCATATTTCGGAATTCCTCATGAGAACAATCCTTTTCTTGGATACAGAGCCATCCGCATCTGTCTGAATCAAAAGGAAATTTTTCTTACTCAGATCAAAGCTGTCTTAAGGGCAAGTGCATTTGGAAAGCTGAAAATTATGTTCCCGATGATTTGCAATGTTGATGAAGTAAGGCAGTCCATAGAATGTGTTAATCAGGTAAAACATGAATTGTCTCTTTCCGGCACTAAGTATGACAATTCAATTGAACTTGGTATAATGATTGAGATTCCCAGTGCAGCTCTTATGGCTGATATCCTGGCAAGAGAAGTTGATTTTTTCAGTATCGGGACTAATGATCTATGCCAGTATACCCTTGCGGTTGACCGTATGAACGATAAGGTTTCATCATTATACAACCATTTTAATCCGGGTGTTTTACGGTTAATACAAAGTGTAATAGACCAGGCTCATAAACAGAAAAAACATGTCAGCATGTGCGGAGAAATGGCTTCAGATCCTTTAGCCACTTTGCTTTTATTAGGCATGGGGTTAGATGAGTTTTCAATGGGCGCTTCTTCAATTCCAAACATTAAAAACATCATTATCCGAAACAGTTTATCGAAAGCCGAAGAAGTCTGCAGAAGGGTAATGGGGATGGACAACTCAGATAATATTACAGCATATTTACAGAAGGTATCAAAATGATTTCTAAAGATTACATAATTCTTGACCCGCATGGAATGCATGCCAGACCGGCAACGGTATTATTAAAGCTTGCCAGACAGTATAAATCAAATATCAGTCTGCAAAAAGATGGTAAGCAGGTTCAGATGAAAAGCATGCTTAATATACTTGCTTTATCAGCAAAATGCGGTGATACTATATCGGTTATTATTGATGGAGAGGATGAATCATCTGCCTCTCTGGCACTTGATTCTTTTTTTAATGAAGAAATGAAAAACTTTTAAGACAGGTATCTGTTATTATAGTTTTAAATATCAATAAATAAACTGTATATTAATATATTACAACAATAAATTATTGCTTCAATAAATAAAATAAGTACTATACATTTATGATTGGATCCGGGTTATTTTCTAATCATCAGTATTCATGGACTAAAGTCCATAATCCCTTTATACATAATAACCCCGGACTTAAGTCCGGGGTTATTATGGTTCTTTTTAATCGGGCTTTAGCCCTGAATTCTTATTTCGTGATTTTTACCTAAACTTATATAATATGCTAAATAATGAAGATTACAATAACAAAAGATGAACAGGAATTTGATCAGACAGCAGCCTGGCGTATAATAGCTCAAATGCTCATAAAACCGAATGCTGTAATAGGCCTTTCCACTGGTCAGACAACACTGGGTATGCATACAATAGTGTCAAATATATTTGCACAATATCCTTTTGATGTATCACGGATTACACTTTTTAATGTTGATGAACTGACTAATCTCCCACGGGAATATTCTGGTAGTTGTTATACCATGATTTTGAATCAGCTCGCACGTCCGCTGGGAATTTCGGAAGAGAATTTCATTATGCCACCTACCATGTCAGCTGATTTTGAAGCTGAATGCATATTGTTTGAGAAACGTTTGGCAGAACGTGGCGGTGCAGATCTCCAGATTCTTGGGATAGGAGGAAATGGACATATTGGCATCAATCAACCCGGAACCCCTTTTGAGAGCGAAACATGGGTCTCACCAATGGACCCTGATTTTGAAGCCCGGGTTCGTCGGGAAACTCAGGTGCCTCCCGAAACCATTCTGGGCGGATTGACAAGGGGTATAAAAAATATTATGCACACCCGGAAGCTTATTCTCGTGGCAAAAGGCGCCCATAAAGCTGAGATTATCAAAAAAGCTATTCTGGGTCCAGTTACAACAGATATTCCTGCATCGGTTGTACAATTGCACCCTGATTGCGAAATTCTTCTTGATGCTGCTGCCGCCTCATTGATAGCCGGTAAAATAAAAAACTAAGAATATGGTTCAATCCTGATAATAACTCAACTCCAGTTAGTTTAGATTATTGATTAACATATATCTCCAAACAAGATGAATATTAAATTACACTTTTTGTCATTCTCTTTATTCTTAATCCTTGGATCTGCAGCAACAGGACAGGATGTACATCCGCAGCCAAAAACCCTTGAGATAGGTTCACAGGCTCCCGACTTCAGTCTTACCGGTGTCGATGATAAAATCTATTCACTGGCCGATTTTAATTCCTCAAAAGTACTGGTTGTTGTATTCAGCTGCAACCATTGTCCGACAGCGCAGGCTTACCAGGACAGGCTGATTGATATATACAACCAGTATACCTCAAAGGGAGTTGCGTTGGTGGTAATATCACCTAACAGCTCCAAATCGCTCAACTTATGGGAACAAGGATGGTCGGATCTGGGTGATGAACCCGATGATATGAAAATACGTGCCAGAGATAAAGGCTACAAATTTCCATATTTATATGATGGCGGTGATCAAAAGGCATCGATTGAATATGGCCCGATGGCAACACCTCATGCTTTTGTTTTCGACAAAAACCGGAAACTCCAGTACGTAGGTTGTATTGACCCGTCAATGGAAAACGGTAAGGCAGAAACTCTGCGAAGTGCTATTGATGCTGTTTTGGAAGGAAAGAAAATCGAAAATCCGGTAACAAAAGTTTTCGGTTGTTCTACCAAATGGGCATGGAAAACTGCGGAAACAAATAAGCTGTACAAACAGTGGTCTGAGCTGCCTGTAAATATTGAAAATATCAATGCTAAAGAAATAAAAGAAATTATCCTTAATAAATCCGACAAGTTGCGGCTTATAAACGTATGGGCCTCCTGGTGTGGACCATGTGTAATGGAATTTCCCGACTTTGTAATTATTGATCGTATTTACCGGAGCCGTCAGTTCGAATTTATCTCAATAAATGCCGATAAATTATCTAGAAAAGATAATGTATTGAAGTTTCTGCAAAAGAATGAAGCATCGAATAAAAACTACATTTTCAGCAGCGACAATAATGCTGAACTTGTTGAAGCTGTTGATCCTCAATGGACAGGGGCATTGCCTTACACTATACTGGTTGAACAGGGCGGTAAAGTTCTTTACCGAAATCAGGGTCCGATCAATATGGTTGAGATGCGAAAACTGATTGTAAATAACAGGTATATTGACGGAGTAAAATAGTCAGATTTCTGTCCGAAAAATAACTACTCAGTTTTTGGACTAAAGTCCACAAACGTCTCATAATCAATAACCCCGGACTTAAGCCCGGGGTTATTGAACTAAATAAATACTCGGGCTTTAGCCCTGAATAGTTTTCATATTGAAATACTTAATCTTTGTTTACTATAATAATATTCACAACCCTGGTATTTACTTCTTCTCGAATACATTCCCCTTCTTATCAGTTGCAACAACCCATCGTAGGCCGGCGATAATAAGTTTGTCCTGTGTAGCATCTCCGAAGATTTTATTCCCGTGACCCATGTTCATATAAATCATCCTGTAGTCGGTATTGGTCCACACAACCGGAAAGTCTCCATCGGGAACAATATCTTTCAGTCCCAGGGGATAATTTTCAGGTGACAGCGTTATCAGGACTTTTATATTCTTCCGTTCACGAGGGCTGGGTTTCCATTGATACCATTCATTGACCGGTGAAATAAAAGTCCCAGGTAAGCCTTTGGTAACAGGATGCTTTGGATCATCAACTATCAATTTAGCAGGCATTGCCGGCCAGTTGTTGCGGTAAAAAACACCGCCGCCAAGTAAATCCAACAACCATGGCCACCCGGTGCTTTTATCATTATAGGCGGCAACATGAAAACCAAACCAACCACCTCCATTCTCCATGTACCTGCGAAAGGATTCGCGTTGATTCTGATTATGAGGAAAATCGTTGATCATCATTACTACTGAATAATCCTTAAGTTTGTCATCATTCAGATCGGCCATATTGCTCGTTGTATCGAATACGAATCCATTACCGCTGGTTAAATCTTTGAAGAACCTGATGGCATCCCATGCAAATTTGACATGATCCGATTCAACCTTTGTGGAATAAAAAGCCAGAACCTTAAATCGCGGAAACTGGGCATATGTTTTTGAACTGACCACTAACAAAGAGGCAGCCAGGATGACACCTAAGAATATATTTTTAGTCTTCATAACTCTCTTTTTAAACAGTAAATACAGTTTATTTGCCCGCAGTCCACTGAATGGCGTTGGCAAACATCATTGTGAACTCTTTTGATTTAAGCAGCGAAGCATCGTGTCCCATCAGGAAATAAACATTCCTTGCCTTCATCTTTTCATTGACCCATATAACAGGATGGTCGCCCATTTTGATTTCTGAAGCAGGTTTATACGTCGATTCGTCTACGATAGCAAGTACATGAACATTCGGTCTTGGATTTTTATTGAAAGTATACCACTCATCATCATGAATTACAAATGATGCAGTTATCCCCTTCATCACCGGATGCTTTTTGTCTTCCACATTAACTGTCCCGGAAGCAGTTGCAGCAATGTAGTTTTCAAACCTTATTCCTCCCATGAACTCTGAAAACCAGTTCCACATCGGGTAACCGTCAAATTCGCCCAGGAGTGATGCGTGATGAAAACCCACCCAGCCTCCCCGGCCTTCTTCAATGTATTTCACAAAAGCAGCCATAGCCTTTTCATTCCATGTATAAGGCGGGTAATTCAACTGAATAACTACTTTGAATTTGGACAAAAAGGCTTCATCAATATCATTGGCATGGTTGATCACTGTTACTTCAAAGTTTTTTTCTGCTGAATACACCTTTAACCAGTCAAGTGCTGCTATAACAAAACCTTCGTGTTGTCCTCCACGCTCGGTTAGTACAAGGGTTTTAAATTTTGGAGACTTTGCTAGTACATTTGAACTCCAGGTAACCATTGCCAGTACCAGGATCAAAAATGTTAATGATCTCTTTAAGTTATTCTTCATGATTTAATTTTTTGGAAGTAAATAAATGAGTTTAATTATCTTGTAGATTTTCAGGCATGTAAGACATATTATAATTCAGTTTAATTTGACGACATCGCTGCAACAGCCTGAAGGAACCAGCCTGTATGAGGGATCCATTGCTCGCTCCAGCGCCATTCATTGCCATTATCTTCCATTTTGAAATCAATGCCAGAGCCGTCACCTTTCCCATCCTTTCCGGTAATCCCATTGGAGATCCCACCCCTGCCCGATCCATGTCCGAACATTGCAGCCATATATGGAACATTATTCTGTCCATAGCCATACATCATACAGATATTAAATGGATTACATCCCAATACCCATGAGACCAGATGGCTTGCATAATCAGCCAGTTTTTGGTTCACACCGAAGGCAGCTGTTCCTGGGTAAACAAGACGCCCACCTACAATGGCTGCTGCAGCAAGGGAGCCAAGACGTGCATCTTCGCCCTGCCACCACCAGCCACTTTCGTTTTCATGAGGAATGAAAAACCCATTTTGTACTTTTCCTTTGTATAAAAAGGACTGACGCGGATAACCAAACGGATTGGAGACTTCACCCGTAATTTTCAGGTTATAATCAAGTGCTTTTTTGATAGTGCCAAGAGCCATCTCACGATTCTTAATATTTGTTTCTTTGTCAAGGTAGCGTACAAGGGCAATTATGGGTAATCCTGCATCAGCGGCATGCCAGAAAGGACGATCCTTATCGTTGGCAAGGAAATAGCCCTGTCCGGTCATTCTTCTTTCAAGATTTCCTGCTCTTTTTTGTGCTTCATCCCGATATAAGGTTCTGCCGGTTGCAATCCAGAGTTCCGAAGCTGCCATAAGTGCACAATAGTCATCAATTACATTATCTTTTCCATCGTCGGCATATCTTGTGCTGTTTATCAGCAGGTGGTCAAAAGCACGGATGGCGCCATCGAGATATTGTTTCGAAGTAAAATCGCTGTCAATTTTCCATTGAGATATTCGTGCCAGGGCAGCTATTGCCATTCCTCCCCCTTCACGAAAAGCGCACTGATAATCGGAGGTTGTTTTACTATCGGCCAGCAAACCTACTACCCTGCGGGCATGCGGATCTTTGTTAAAATAGGTAAAAACAGTCATATAGAAATAACCCTCCGGAGATAGCGACCTCATAATGTAATCAGCACCATACAGAGCTTCTTTTGTCAATGCATCACGGGCATTAATGGCCTTCAACAGATCTGAAGTTGTTTCAACAGTATTTGCCATAGACCATGTCACCATAGGAGTCTGCTGAGGCAACATAAAATTGGTATATGCCAGATGTGAAAAGTATTTACTGATATCACCAGATGCATCGCACCATCCACCATGCAAATCAACTGTCCTGTTACTCCCATAAAGTAAAATATTCCTGTCAGCTTCCTGTTCTTCCGGTGAATTTGCCCTCTGATGATAAAAGAAATTTACAATAGCCGGAATAGCTATCCTTCCGATAGCTTTGTCTTCAATATGGAAATCATAAGAGGAATATTCTTTACCGTCATTCCTGACAACCAGTTTATAATAACCAGGTTTTTGGAATGAAGAAAAATCGGCCTGAGAATAAAAAAGGTCAGGGGACCACTCTTTAACTGCTGTTCCCTGTTTAAATGTACTGGAGAAAACCTTCTTGAACGTCACTGCATCTTCAATTTCAAATATGGTAGATGCAGAAAGTGGTTCACTGGATTTTACAATAGCCATTTTAGGTCCATATTGATCATACGCGACCTGGTTTGCAAGAATGGTTATTTTTTGCTGAAGTGATTTATCAAGATCCGTCTGTTCTTTGCCTTTAACAGGAGAGGCAGCCCATAGAATTGCGTCACGCATTAAGATGGTGAAATTATGATCAGTACATGCTGTGGTATCATGACCTATCCCGATGTAAATCACTCTGTCGAAATCAGGGTTTGTCCAGATCATAGGATGATCGCCCATTGGAATTTCCTGTTTATAAGATGTTTCATCGGCCGTTGCCAGCACATGGACATTGGGCCGGGGGCTTTTGTTAAACTCATACCATTCATCATAAAAGCTGAAAGATGGGGGAAGGTTTTTCATAACAGGATGAGTACTATCTTCCACTAAAATAGTACCCGTCTGCTTTTTGGGATGAGGAGAATAGATAATGTCACCCATCAGCTTTTCGAACCACTGCCAGTAAGGAACCTGTGTACCTTTAAACTGAGTTCCTGTTAAACCGGCTGCATGAATTCCTACATAGCCCCTGCCACGAGAAATATAATGCTGCAAAGCTATCTGTTGCTGAGGGGTCATATCAAAAGGAGCCAGGTGCAACTGTACAAACACCTGGTATTGAGACAGATTTTCATCATTAATAACAGTAGCATCGCGGGTAACTTCAACCTCAAAATTGTTTTCAGAAGCTATCTTTTCAAGGAATGCTTTGGACTTAATGATCATCGGATCGTGGTCAGGATCAGCTGAAGCGACAACAAGGACCTTGAATAAAGGCTTTTGTGTGTTCAGATAGCCTTTCTTACTGATATCTACAGAATATAAAGCTGACCTACCGGTAGCAAACAGAGTATTTTTATCTTTCCCCCCAAATGCTAGAGTTGATGGTCTCTCAGGAATCTTTATCATACCTGTCTGTTTGCCTTCCTTATCAAAAACATAAACATCTCCGTCAGCTACATAAACATTACCTTCTTTATCCGAAATTGAATTGAATTCACCTTTCTCAACAAAATACGAAAGGTCTGAGAGAAAGCCATGAGGATCTACAATAAACCTTACTGTACGTTTGTCGTATTCATCGCTCGCATAAAGTGGTTTCCCGGGGAATGCTTCAATTAATGCACATGACCTGGCCAGATCATAACAAACCGGGATGATTGTGCCTCCATCGGGGGCAACAAAACACTCCTCATTCCTGTTAACTGATATTGTATTGAAATCGTGATGGTCTCTCCAGCGATTGGAAGGGTATAAGGCTTTATATAAATTACTGATTGTATTCATTGTAACCTTTGGCAATAACTGTATAGTCTCATCTGCATTGTCAGGATTGACAGAATAAACCCGTGTACCAAAACCGGAATTCCCCCAGGCACTGAATGAGGTTCCGGAAGCATCAGGAGGATTAGAGTACTTCTCCTGTTCGCCATTGATGATCAGCCCCGGCTGAGGATTGTACCTGAACACGACGAGCAGATTATCTTTTGAATCACAAGCCAGTGACAGAGGCTCCCATGGAAAATCAGCTAACAGAAAAAGAGAGTTTGTTACTGATGACCATTTATAAATTCGTTTCATCCTCTGCTCGGAGAAATATATATTCCCTTTGGAATCGCTGCATATTCCTTCGGCAAATTCAAATCCTTTTGCTAGCATTTTGACAGGTTTAGCTGATTCCACGGAACTATTCTTAGCGGTAGTTCCGCTGATAAATAACCTGGCAAATTCAACCGGACGAACGTCTGTACCGGTATTTATATCGAAAAGAGGATTGTCGGTTGTATATTTCACCTGACTGTAATTATGCACATTCAGCATCTCAATATTACTGCAGTCCCATGTACGTATAGAATAAGGATATGGGGTCTTGACACGTATGACTCTGAACATATAGAGATTTGCAAATATCATATTTTTACAGTTACTAATCTCCATTGGCTGACAATCAGTCCCTTCTCTGCTTTCTTCTTCCAGCTGCAGGGCATAAACCTTCCAGTTCGAAACGTTGCTGAATCTTACTTCATTCCTTACGTGATGCTCCACCGACATGGCATATATTTGCGAGCGGGTAGATGTATTTGACACATATATTCCTGATGTTGCATAGCTGCTTGCAGTCCAGATATTTTTAAAAATACCGCCTCCTCCATCTGTAATCCACAAGCTCCAGTATTGGGTATCCCATGCAGGATCAGGGCCAGGGACAGGTGAAGGTTTCTTACTCTGATTACCATAACCGCCCCATGGTACATAAGGACCTTTTTTCATGCTGCCATGGCCACCCACAAATTTTACATCATCAATCATCGATCCGTCTCCTGCCATCCATTTGCAGGCTACAGCCCGATAATTGTACTCGCCGGTTGAAAGACCAATACCCGTAATAATGTTCGTACCGGCAAGAGGAGCCTCCAGAAGTGGTTTAGGTGGGCCAAAGCCACTGAAAGCCAAAGTACTTTCACCAATCATAAACTGGGTTGCTATTGGATGTAACCCAATTAAGACAGTATTTGGTTTCAATTTAATTGTTTCACTTACCCTGTAAAGACCCTGGGGAACATAGATAACTGGATATTTATCTATTGCTTCCTGAATAATCTTTGTATCATCAGTTTCACCATCACCTTTAGCTCCGAGACTCTTCAAATTGATCCACGATTCAATGACAGGCAGAGCCGGTATGTTTATTTCAGGTACAGGTGGTAGTTTTGTAAGAATCTCTGAATCGAATGTAGTTTCAATTTGTGGCGTTGCATCCAAGTCACTCATTTGCAGTCCGTAAACAAACTTTTTGACACTATAGATTGGACCGGGACCGGTAGTTTGTTTTTTACTTTTAAGGTAATTAATCAATATTGGAACGTTCTGGCATGAAATATTCCGAAGGTTAATCTGCATTCCTGCATTTCCTTCATTGTCAAAGGCAATTGCCTGGCCAGTTACATTAACAAACTGGCAATCTTCCATATATAATTTCTCCCAGTAATTGGGATCAACTTCTATCACTTCAGGGACATTTTTCACAGTCATCCGCACAATTGTAAAACCTGCCTGCTGAGTTCTGATAGCAGCTTTACGCTGTCCCTCAAAATAAGTATCAAGCATCATAAACTGCCAGCCTGGTGATGCTTTAGTTGTATAAATGCCATATTCACCGCCAAAGAAACGTACATCTTCCATCTCGTTTCCAATATCGAACAAACCTGCTTTGCCTTTGCCGGTATAAATATCGCAGTGAGAAATAAAGCTATGCTGCGCGAAATGAGTGCGCAGTGCAACCGCCTCGGGATTTCCGTCCTCAATTTTCAAATCAACGTTAGTCAGGGCACTGTAGAAAGTCCCCGCACCGGCATCATTTACAGGTTTATCAGGTTCAACCACACTGCTTGTAAACCAGAACATATAGTTAGCTTTTCCTTTATCAGCAAGAACAGGTTCCTGATAACCGGGAGTATTCTTTCGAAGAACAATTACCGGGCGTTTTTGCCCATAACCAATAATCCTTATAGCTGCAGGGATATAGATAGTTCTCGAAATTGTGTAAGTCCCCTCCGGTATGAAAATGATCCCAAAATTCTGCTCCAGCTTAAGTTTATTAATTGCACCCTGCAATGCATCAGAAATATCTGTTTTCCCATCAGATGAAATATTGAAATTCTTCTGTGTAAAGTCGATTGCCGACTTATCGTCTGGCTTAAGCTTATAAAATGAATTGCTGGTTATTGCTTCTGCCCGGACAGAAAAAATAATACTGAAAAACATGATAATGATGAAAGAGAATACATGGTTCATATGTAAGACAGATAAATGTAACCGGAAATATGAAATCACACTGATAATATCATCAGGTGGATAATACAAATTAATAAAATTACATTCATATATGCCAGTTGTAGAACCCTTCCCCTTAAGATATTATGCTTTTTTAACATTCAGATTACTGTCAAACTGATAATAGCTTTATTGAAATTTCAGACCGGACTTGTTTGTTTTTCAGTTAATAAGGAATAATTAATATAAATAAAAGCAGCTTCGGTAAATTGCCGAAGCTGCTTTAAAAGAAGTATTTGCAAAGAATGCAAAGAACCTTCTTGTGATATTTAGTAAGTTATTATTTACTATCCACCAGGATGGGAAGGTTTTTCCCGTTTGTCATAAAAATAAGTTTGGCATTTGGTGAAGCGGAGATAGCTTTTATCATTTCATATTGTAACAATTTGTCACTAAGTCCGGTGCTTAATATTTTCTGATAATCGGCAATACCCTGTGCTTCAACTCTTTTCCTTTCAGCTTCCTGTCTTTCCTTTTGCAGAACAAATGTCATCTTTTGGGCATCCTGTTCAGCATTTATTTTTGATTCAATTGATGCTTTTACTGATGCCGGCAGTGTAAGGTTCCTTACCAGAAGCTGTTCGAGTAACAATCCCCGTTCTTTGAAATTGGTTTCAATGGATGCAAAAATCTTAGCCTGAAACTCATCTCTCTTTGTTGAATATAAAGCAACTGCATCATAATAAACGGCGTTATCCCTTATTTTTGTCCTGCAGATGGGACGTACAAGAACATTCCTGTAATCTGTTCCAACCTCTTTAAGAATCCGTGGTGCTTCAGATGGAACAACTTTATACAATACTGTAAGGTCGACAATTACTTCAAGTCCGTCAGCCGACAAAACCCGTATAGCATCATCTCCCATCTTTGAGCCTTCATCAGTTACTCCTGACATGGTATAATTTTCTGTTCTCACATCAAACATGACGACCTGAACCAATGGATTAATAACATTCAATCCGCTTTCCAGAATATTATTATTAACTTTCCCGAACAGTTTCTGAACCCCTACCTGCCCTGGTTCAACCTGCACAACACATGCAATTGATAATCCAATAAGAATAACTATAATTCCTGCTGTCTTGATCAATGTTTTGTAGGCGCGTAAGGCAGGTTCAGCTTTACCTGCCACCAATCCTATAATGAGGATTACAATTCCTATTAAAATTACTGACATAATTAAATTTATTTAAGGTTTAGGTTATTTAAATGAAGTCATAAAGGTAATCAAAAAATCAACTCTTTTATCCGCTTGAAATCAACCTCAATCGAAGGATTAAATGACTGACTATTCATGTATTTCAAAAGTGAGATCATGAGTTGTTTTGATACCGGCCTTTCATCAATTTTATCTTTTAAATCAATGCTGCAAATCATCAGTTTACCACCATTTGTTTTTACCTCAAAGGCAAGAGCAAGGCGTCGGTTCTCAAACCATGTATCGATTGGCTGGATGATAGGTTTAAGCTTTGCCGGAAATCCGTTAAGAATCATCGCCTGTGAATGTGAAACCGGATCCCACCATTGCCAGTTACTATGAAATTCTGTTGGAAAATCGGAAAAAAGCGGCTGTTTTGGATCGCATAGAATTCCCAGGGTATGTGGTGGCTGGTTATTAGTCCATGCTGTATTCCAGAATATACTTGAAAACCCGATTGCAATCTGCGCACCTTTATCTTTGCCAACTTTCCCATATGTAAGCAACAGCACTGACCCTCCTTTTTTCAGGACAGCTTCAGCATTTTTATCAAGCTTATCAGTTATAGTAATATTTTCAGGACTTATCTCCTGTTTTGCCGGATAAACCCAGAAATCCCAGCTGTTTTTAAATGATGTATTTTGTACAGAAACCTTCAGTGTGAGTTTCTGAGCTACAGCAATATGAGACAGATCAGCAGAAACAGACCCTATTGAAATGCAATTGCTATTGGCAATTTCGTCTTTTCTGAAAGTCTCCTTAAAGATTGTATCCCCCTTTGAATCAAGGACATTACATGAAATTACTGGCTTTATTAAAGGTTTTTCACCGAAATGTGCTATTTCAATCTCTGCTTTGAAAGACTCATTATTTAAATAAACCTCCTTTTTCATCCTTGCCAGCGGAACTGTTTCATTGCAAAACATTCTGAATTCTTCAGGGTTGATGTATCCTTTAGATTCAAAAAAGGCGTTAAGTATTCCGACGAGGGCAGTCCCCTGACCAGGAAAATCATGGAGCTGCAGAAGGTGAAATCCGGCAAACCCGGGTGTCCTCAGAGCGGCCTCAATTTCAGCTTTATAACATAAAGCCTGAAGCTTGCCTGAGGCCATCAGAAAAACATCGGCCTGATCACCCATGTTATTTTCTGTTAGTGACTCCCTGAAAATCTCAAAATTTGTTGCTTTAAGCACACCTGTATATTTTGCTATTTCTTTAAAATCGGGATATACGCACCATTGTCCTATTTCATGACTGATAGTTGGAATTGTGAATTTTGAGACATATTCACGGTAATCAAACATTGTCTGAGGAGGTTGAGCATTAATAATACTTTTAAGGCCTTCTCCCCAATGCTGAATCCTTGGTTCTGGTGACAGGTTATAGTCATTTTCCGGAATAAATGGCCAGCCTGCAGCTGATGTATAAAGTCTTCTGCTGTCTTTCTCTTTCCAGTAAGTTAAAAGGTTTCCAAGATAATCGCTTTGTTTCTTGCCTGCCGGTTCGTTCCCATAAGCCAGCATACAGAATGATGGATGGTTTCCATAAGCCTTCAGTATTTTGTCACCCTCATTATAAATATACCTGTCAATAACACCTCCATCTCCTAATCCGGTCCCCTGGTTTGCCCATGAAGAACATTCGATATGAAAATAGATGCCCAGGTTATCTCCTGCTATGAAAGCAGCTTCCGGAGGACACCACGAATGAAACCGTATGTGATTCAGTCCGTAATCTTTGAATGTCTGAAGTACTTTCTCCCAAGATTTAACATCAGTTGGTGGATAACCAGTAAGGGGAAAAACACAGCATTCCAGCGTTCCTCTTAAAAATATTTGTTGACCATTAACTTCGAAATGTGTGCCCCTGGCCTTGAAGTCACGCATGCCGAAATCCACAAAGGTGTTATCAATTATTTCTCCATCTGTTCCTTTAAGGATTACGGATAGTTTATATAATGAAGGTTTGAATTCACTCCATAATTGTACATTTTTACCCATCGGATAGTCAATAACCAGCTTCAGGTCACTTGAACTGGTATTTGCAGAAACTACCTTACTTTTAAGGGTTTGCGAAAGGCCGGAATTATAACTACTGGCCTGTAGTATAATTTCCCCTTTAAAGGAAGATGCCAATTTGTTTCGTACAGCCACAATTATCTTTGCTTTTCTTCCCTCTATATCAGGATATATTTTTACATCACTTATAAATACTTTTGACGTCGCTTTCAGACTTATATCACCTGCAATGCCATTCCAGTTTGATTGAGTATGATCGCTTATACTATGAGAATTTACGCCAACAGGTATTACAACCCTGTTATCCATTCTGATACTGATCCTGTTCTTTCCAGATATAAGCAATTCTGTAATATCATACTGGTGAGGGACAGCCAGGCTATTCTCACTACCGGCCCTTTTATTATTTACATATACTGTTGATTCCCAGTGAGGTCTTTCTAAAAACAAAATAATATTTTTCTGATCCCAACCCGGGGGCAGATCGAACTCTTTCTGGTACCATGCAACACCTTTATAATATTTGACCGGTTTCAGCCAGAATGGAATCTTAATATTTCCGGGCTGACGGTACTTTTCATACTTTTTATTAGTGAAATATGACCTGTCAATAATATCTCCGGTCCAGTTGGTGTTTAATGTAACATCGTCCCCTTTCCCATTTTCAGCCATCGAGCCAGGGAGATTTACTGTCTCCTCTGCCAGAGATTCATACCATTTGTCTTTAATTCCCTCATCGAGAGAGTCAATTTTAAATTTCCATTCACCTGCAAGTGAAAAACTCTTCCTGACTTCTACATTATTATTGGAACAGGCTGTTACTACTAAAAAGAAAAACAATAGTTTCTTCATAATCACTGATTTTTTCCACTAATTCCTTTTTGCCCCCTGCCTCTTAAAGGGGGTTTAATTACCTAAATGGATGAGGATCGGCTCCCCTTAAGGGGAGATGTCATTCGCCGGTTAGCGAATGACAGAGGGGCCTTTACTCCCACAGGAAATCATCACCTCTATATACCACTAAGACCGGAAAGCACTAAACCAATATTTACAGCTCTTTCAGAGCCTCCAGCATTGCTACTACATTTTCAAAAGGGACATTAGCCTGAATATTATGAACCGTATTGAAAACAAAACCACCATTATTGTTAAGTATACCACACTGAGTCTTAACCTGTTCTTTTACCTGTGCCGGAGTTCCAAAGGCAAATGCTCCCTGGGTATCAACACCACCACCCCAGAAAACAAGCTTATCTCCATATGCTTTCTTAAGATGCTTAGGATCCATTCCGGAAGCATTGATCTGAACCGGGTTAATAATGTCAAAACCTGATTCTATAAAATGAGCCATGAGGGATTCAACAGCACCACATGAGTGTTTAAATGTTTTCCAGCTAGTATTCTGATGAATCCAGTCATTTACTTTTCTGTAATAAGGCATCCAAACCCTGTCATAAGTTTCAGGGGAACAAAATGTGGAATTCTGTGTGCCAAAATCAGTTCCGCAAGTGAAGACTACATCAATTTTATTCCCAATAACATCATGAAGCAGCTTCAGGTTCTCAATGGCGATGTCTGTCTGCCTGTCAAAAATCTCTTTAACAAAATCCTCTCTCATAAGAGTTGAAATGTACCATTCTTCTATTCCCCGGATACCTTTGGCATTCTTTAATCCTATTGCAGGAACCAGAGCTATATCGCCAAGGGCAGTTCCTCCCAGAGATGCAACAACGGCTTTATGTACATCCCCAATGGTATTTACCTGGTTTTTCCAGTAGGCAAGTTCACTGTCAGTAATATGGTTGAATTCCTCCAGGTTATCTTCCACTTTAAGTTTAGAATCATCTATTGGTTCCTGTCTGTTCAGTGCATCAAAGAAGTAACCTGTTTTTGGCATCATTCCACTGGGTGGCTGGGTAGTATCTCCTTCAGGATACATAAGGATATCTCCATTGCTGTTATACGTGTAATTAAAAGTACCCGGAAAAAAAACTTCCTGTCCCCACAGGGTTTTATGCAACTTCCAGTCTTCATTTGGAACACCAAACATATTTTTGGCACCGAACAACCCTATAACATCTATATCCATTGCCCTGATAAGTTCAGAGTCGATCTCCCCCAGCATCTGGTAAGGTTCAATAACCTTTACTGGTTTTTTCTCGAGGCCATAGTAATTACGAAGCTTTTCAACGACAAGCACATGAATGCCTGTAACAGCTGTTGATCCAAAATCAACCACAACCCTGTCCGGTTGCTGATGGTTTATAGTTTTTATGAAATTTTCCCTGGAAGTTGCTTTCATGATGCAATATTTTATTTTATCTGTTTTGAATGCTAAAGTTAATTTTTTCCGTACAAGTTCGTAACTTCACTATCGATAAGAATTGTTTTATTTCCCGGAAAACCTTAACTTTTTTCTTTTGTCATTTTAATGTATCCTGATTATCAAATACCTGAGCCATTTTTATTCAACCCTCTTAAGCACCATCTTGGATTTATCAGGGAATTCATCTTTTATAAAACAGATGAGAATTCAGATACTGACAAATTTAGTCTTATTAAAGAGTTAAAACACCTCGGAACATCAGTAATGGATGTTTATAAGGGACCTCTATCAATTGATAATATTTGCCAGGAAGTTGAAGAGTATCTCGATCGGAAAGGAATTATTTTGAGAGAGCCATTCTCTCTTTGGACCGGAACAAACATGAATGATTTCAGGGTAATCTCATTATCAGACGGGTCACAATGGACGTTGAAAAATCATGACAATATCTTTAGATTCATACATCTTTTCCCGGCCCGTGGCAGCCAGTATTCATTCAGGGTCAAAGCCAATACATTGAAATCGGCATTACTTTACAACATAATTATTGGTAAAGATTATATTTCCGGTAATGACATAAATAATGTCAGGACTCTGTTGGGTCTGTCTCCGATTAAAGATACTGTCGATACAGAAGCTATTACGGAGATGATTGAATTACTGAGGAGCTAATCGACAAATCATCTGGTAGACAGAATAAATATTCTCCCTTTTTAGAGTAACCTTAACTTAAATTGGAACCTCTCAAAAAATAAAAAAAAGTGTTTCCCCTTTAATAAATACTTACATGGCAACAATAAAAATCAGCACCTGCATCATTTTGGTCGTTCTGCACGGATTATTCTCTTCCTGCCATCGAAAGAAAGTGCAGCCTATCGATCTTGACCAGATCCGATTTGATCCTGAAAAAATTACATTGACGGACTCAACAGGTATGAAAATTGATCCGGGTTCAAATGGAATCAAGGAGAATTTCATTATTGATACTATAAGTGAAGGTGTATATCATTTGAAGATTACAATTCTGACAGAGAGGCCTTTAAGTGTTCGCAACCTTGAAATTCCCCTGCAGTTCATGCATGACAGTGCCGCTATATGGGATGAGGTCAGGAATTCCTTTCACTGGGTACCTAACCTGAAAAAAAATCCTGAAGATATTTTATCTCAGCATATTTTCCGGTCTCCTGCGATTATCCTTACACATAAGCAATCAGTAGTTTCAATTATCCCTGATCTCGAAGCAATGAGAACCTTCCCAAAAACACCCTACTACCTCGATCTGGATTTTGGAATTAATGGGATTATTGCTTCATACGGTCTTTCAAACTATAAGGTGAGACAACATGTTTATTATGAGCACATGGACTCTTCTTTCATTCTTCCGGAAAAGATTGAGTTTGGTCTGTATCTGATAGTCTCAGATCATTCTTCACCACTTGAAATCCTGAAAAGAACCAACTCATTTCTATGGAACAGATTCGGAAGTGCCTATCTTGATTCCCTTTCGCCACAGGTATTGTCCCTTCGTCAATATGCGGATGCCGGTTATGAAATGGGACTGAGTAAATACTGGGTGAATGGAACTAAAAATGGAACAGGAGGCATTACTCTTTCCACCTTTCTGGACAAAACGACGGGGATATATCGGGGCAGGGATTATAAGAATGATCTTTGGTTTCATTCATGGTTCAATAATGCCCGTACCGCTTATGGACTTTACCAGTGGGGAATATTAGCTGACAACAAACAGTGGAAGGACAAAGCAATCTCGATAATGAATCTTCTCCTGAGCAGCCCTCAAAGTAACGGTTTCTTTCCAACCATCTGGGTACCTGAGAAAAATGGATGGATCTCATCCGGGCAGGGCGGAGGAACGAATCTCTACCATGTTCCTGACAATGCCTGGACAGCATTGTGGTTGCTGCGTTTTAATGATGAATTAAAAGAACTTAATGGGGCAAACAATTTTCTGGTAAATTTTGCACTAGGTTTGATGAAAACACAACTGGCGAATGGAAGCTTTCCTGCAAGACTCTATGTATCAGATATGAGACCTGATTCTGTTTTAATAAACAGTGCCTCCGGTTCAATGGCTACATGGTTCCTTGAAGAAATGATCCTGCGAAAGAAACTGCCTCCTGATGCAGAAGAAAAAGCACGTTCATCAGTGAAGAAGTCTTTATCATTTCTTGAAGAAGAGATTCTCCCGAAAGCCCGGTTTCAGGATTTCGAGGTCTTCTTCTCATGTGCTCCGAATTCTCTTAATCATTTTGATTCCCTGACATGGCTTTATCCTGTCAACACTCTTTCTATCCAATGGAGTTCAGAAGCATTTCTGAAAGCTTATCAGATTTTTAATGCAAAAAAGGATCTTCAAAATGGAGAATATTGTCTTAATCTGCTGTCACTCTTTCAGCAGGTATGGTCTCCGTCATTCATCGATTTCTATGCCTTTGGCGGTTTTGGTGCACAGAATACCGATGCCGAATGGTCGGATGCACGGCAAGCACAGTTTGCAGAAACTTATCTGAGTTTCTTTCTGGAAACCAGAAACCATGAATATCTTCAAAGAAGCATCGCTGCTGCCCGCGCCTCTTTTGCTCTGATGGCCATCCCTGAAAACAGATCAATCAGTCCTCAAAACTTTAGAGGAACCACATTCAATGGCGAATTTACCGGAGCAATGGCTGAAAACTTCGGACATTCGGGCAGAAATGAACGTTCAGGCCAGTCGGGTTTCCACTGGGGAACTGGAAGCGCACTCACCACTGCAGCAATTCTTAAAACCCGGCTTGGCGATATTTTTCTCGAAAGCATTTCCCAAGAGGTAACCGGAGTTGACGGAGTAGTTGTTGAAAAAACTGAATGGGGAGATACTATCAGACTTGAGACAAAGCAGCTTAATAACCTAAGTCAACTTAAAATATATTGTGATCAGGATAATATGGTTGGGAAGAAAGTGATGCTTAATAAAGACAAGCAAGTATTGACTGTTTCTTCGTCACGGAAATAGGTACTGATATTCTTTATCAAACCAGAAGTGAGGTATCCGGTATTACGTTCTGACAAGGTTTGTTTAAAACCATATATCATGTTCAGCAATAACTAAAAATGATAAGTTATATTTGTATATAAAAATCTGTTATAAAAAATTCAATAAGCCGATTAATGAAAACTGCATCAATAATAGGTTCCCTGATAGTTACACTGGCACTTGTATTTTACTCAATCGGATTTGCTAAAGAACGCAGAAAGAAACTTATTACTTCCACTGTTCTATTGTTTTATACTATAGGTGTTTCATTAGATATTACTGCAACCATTTTTATGATAATTGGATCAAGCAAGGGAATGCTAACACTTCATGGTTTTATTGGATATTCATCGCTTCTTGGTATGATTACTGATACATTCATGCTGTGGAGACATAATATTATCCGGGGCTCCGGAGAAGAAGCTGGCAAAAACCTTCATCTCTATTCCCGTATTGCCTACACCTGGTGGATAATAGCGTATATTACCGGGGGACTGCTGGTGGCGATAAGTAAAATGACCAGATGATTTCGCAATATTAAAGTATTTTTGTACTTGCGACATCAAAGGTATTAACCCTTATAGATATGGATAATATAAAACTAGCCAGCTTCTGAATTACAAGTGAATTATTATCTGGATGCCCTTTCTGATATAAATAATTTAAGTTGTATAATAAGAGATAAATTTATGAAAAACAACAAATGGGTAAATAAAAAGATTGACCGCAGGGATCTGTTGAAATATGCAGGAACAGGGATAGCTGCAGGAGTGTTATCAGGAGCTTTCGGAAAAATAGTCGCTTCTGAACTTTCCGGTACGGATAGGATGATTCCATCCACTGGATTTAATGGAAAAACGCCTATCTCATTGATAATTGATGACGGGTCACCGGTTGATCCCCTCTTCTACGAACTCCCCGGCTATGAGACTCCTTTCCTGGTTCCTGCCGAATTTACAAAGAAGGTAGCAGATACGTTTGACCGTTTTGACATCCGTGGAAAATTTACTCTCATCCCTATGCCAAGTTGCCTCGGACGTATTGACCAGTCTCTCAAACGGGTACCCCAGGAACACCTCGAGGAGTTTCTTAGGCTTATCCGGGAACGTATCTATCCGCGGTTTGATATAACACCCGAGTTCCTTACTCACTTTAGCGCATATGATCTTAAAACCGGCACATACCAGCGACACATGTTTGAAGATACATGGATCTCACAGGCACAACCTGATGAAATTGTAGAATATTTTACTCTGGCTTTCCAGATTCTGAAGAATGTCGGGATAGAAGCCACCGGCATTACTTCACCATGGGTATCTGGCATAGATGTCGAAAAGAAATATGCCAAAGCACTTGGTGATGCCCAGTGGAATGTTTTCAAACGGCAACTGACATGGTATTTTCTTCATGCTGCCTCTGATAATGAAAATCCTTTTCCATGCTCAATAGAGTACAAAAATACCGAACGCGGACAGGTTGTTGTTAGTGTACCCTCAAATGCCGGTGATATCTTCTGGTCTATGGACCTTCCCAACAAGAAAGAAAGAGTCAAGATGATAAATGATGGAATTGACAGGCTCGTATCTCCCGACGGAAAAACAGGAAGGATAAGACAGTTGATGGATTCAGGTCATCCGGTTGTGATTGTGAGTCACTGGCAATCCCTGTATACACAGGGCACTGCACTTGGACTTGATGGGTTCATCTCCCTGGCAGAGAGGATAAAAAAGGTATTCGGATCAAACCTTGAATGGGTGACATGTTCCGAACTTGCACGCCGTTATGCCGATTCGCAGGCTTGAAAGTTGTTATCAACAACTTCTGACATAAGAAATTAATGGAACTTTCCTGCGCCAATGTTGCTGGCAAAAGGGAGAACCAGAAGTCAACAATATAAAGAAAATGCATAGCTGACACAGTTTCATTAACTGATTTATAATCAGCACTTCAAGCTACAAGATTATACCATAAACTGCATGAGTTTTACCAACCTGGTTTCATAACCTACACGATTGGCAGAAATAAAAATTCCGAGTCAATTTCAGGTCAATTCTCCCGGTGTAGCCATTACTATGCAAATAAGGTTCATGGATGAACATTTTCAAAAACCGGATCACACTGAATGTTAATGTTTGTTAATACTTGATATACAACAGAATGATTTTATGTTTCCGTTTGTCTAAATGAAAGAACAGTCAAAAGAGTCGAAATACATCATTGGCCGGATTACTCAAAAATGACTTACGTTTCATTCACCTGTGTCAACTATTTCTATTTATAAACTGTTAGATAATTATTATAAGCTTTAATCATCACTAATTCGCACTAAATGAGACCATTTATTTATATTGCAACACTTCTGATTTTCTTAAGTACTTCATTAACTGCTCAACAAAAACCAAGCGCCACACTTACTGGCAAAGTATTTGATAAATCAACAAATCAACCTCTGGAATATGCAACAATATCAGTAATAAACAAAGTATCAGGAAAAACAGTAAATGGTAATATTGCAGATGTCCACGGTGCTTTTGAAATATCAGATATACCGTATGGCACGTATATTATCAATATTGAATTTATTGGTTATGAGAAGAATATTATAGACGGCATAACCTTTTCAGTCAATAAGCGTGCAGTATCATTAGGAACTTTATTTCTGTCTACTTCAATGCACAATCTTCAAGGAGTTACAATAACAGGCGACAAGCCTGTTGTTGAGAACAAGATAGATAAAATCGTATTCAATGCATCGAATGACATCACCTCTCAAAGCGGGGCAGCAATTGATGTACTTAAGAAGGTACCTCAGGTAACAGTTGATATCGATGGAAACGTAGAATTGCAAGGCAATTCAAATATCCGGTTCCTCATTAACGGCAAACCTTCAAGTGTTTTTGGGAACAGTCTGTCGGATGCACTTGCATCAATTCCTGCCAGTCAGATTAAAAGCATTGAAGCTATAACCAATCCTGGTGCCAAGTACGATTCACAGGGTACTGGCGGAATTATAAATATTATTCTGCAGGATAATAAAATGCAGGGTGTCAATGGTAATATTAATTTATCGGCAGGGTCAAGACTGGAGAATGGCTCAGCAAATTTTAATCTCAGACATAATAATTTTGGCATCAACGCCTTTTTTAGTGGTAACGGGCAATTGAAATCAAAAGTACCATATTCTCAGAGCCGCTTTTCATCAGATACAATAACAAATACTATTACATCTTTAATACAGGATGGAAATACGAGCTTTATAAGAAATGGCCTGAGGTCAGGGATAGGATTTGACTGGAATATTTCCAAGAATGATATTATAACCGGTTCTGTAGGTTATAATCTGTTTAAAAGCCGATCCATTGGCGTTACCAATCAGGAACAAAAGACAGAGGATATTTACGGAAATACCGGGTCGGATTTCATCAATATCCGTAATTCAGCAAGCAGCTCAAATTTCAGATCGATTGACTGGAGCCTCGACTATAAGAAGAAGTTTAAAAAAGAAGGAGAGGAATTAGATATAATTTACAATTCCAGTAATGGAAGACCTAATTCCAGTTATACACAGACTCAGACTTATCCTGATCAAACAATCCCTAACAACGGATCGGAAAGCACTAATCCCGGAACAGATAATGAAACAAACATTTCCATTGATTATACACATCCGGTAAATGAAAATTTTTTAGTTGAAACAGGTGCTAAAACTTCATTTCAAGCTCTCAACAGCATTGCAGATGTAAGTGTCTTCCACCCTGATGATGATAAGTTTATTATTGATCCCCTGCAATCGTACAATCTGAAATACAATTTAAGGGTATATGCGGGTTATCTTTCCACTACATTCAAATTGTTTAATTACCTGAATATCAAAACAGGCGTAAGATATGAATCTACTCATGTGAAGATTGATTTTCCCGACTCATCTGTCCCCTCATATGGCACATTTGTACCTACTATAGTTTTTTCGCATAATTTGAATAAAAGTCAGTCTTTGAAACTTGCATACAGCAAACGGATTGAACGTCCAGGATATCGCGAATTAAATCCTTTTATAAATCTGAGCGATCCGTATAATATTACTACAGGTAATGCTTTAATAAAGCCTGAGATCGGAAACAACTTTGAATTAGGTTACAGTACAACATTTAAAAAGGGAGGGAATTTTTATTTAGCATTAATTGAACGCATAAATACTCATGATGTTAAACAGATTACAACGTTTTACCCTTCCTATTTAATAGGTGATTCCACCTATAACAATGTATCTGTTACCAATAATCAAAACATAGGGGAAGAATACAATTCGGGAATTAGCGTATCCGGCTCATATCCTGTTACTTCCAAGTTAAACTTACGGGGGAATCTCATGGTAACTCACCGATACATAGTTAGTGGGATAACAGGCAACATGTCGACAGGATTAAGGACAAGGCTCAATCTGAATGCATCGTATCAGCTGCCTAAAGATCTGGTTGTGGAAGTATTTGGATTCTTTAATTCAGCGTCACAAAACGTACAGGGTAAAATTCCTCAGTTTTTTATCTATAATTTTGCTTTCAGAAAAATGTTCTGGAATAAGAATGCAAGCTTCGGATTTACTACAACGAACCCTTTTAACAAATACATTAAACAGGTAACTACTATTTCCACAGATAACTACACTTCGAATAACGTCCGACAGATGGCATTAAGATCTTTTGGGATAAGCTTCATGTATAAGTTTGGCAAACTTGAATTCAGTAAGAAAAAAGAGGGTAATGACAATAATTCAATTATGGAAGATATTAGTCGTAATCAATAGTAATTAATTAATACAAATTCAATAACTCCGGTCTATCTCAGCCGGAGTTTTTTGCAATAGACATTATATCCGGGCTATTACTTCTATATCTGAACCTTTAGCCGTAACTAAATTCCTTTGTGGATCGAACCACGCAGCGGCAACCTGATTATACCATTGCATATGCGTATTTTAATCCGGTATGAGCCGCGTAGCGGCGTCCTGTTTGTGGCAATTCTAAATATCTCCTTAAAACCATCACTCATGTTTCCATTTACCTGTTCTCCTGTATGATAAACCTAGATTGGTCAAAAATATTTGACTCGTATTATTGTCTTTTATAACTTTAACATAAGAATTCTGTCAATGACTGTAATATGGGTGCAGAATCAAATGTTTTAACTGAATATGGCTGTTATAATCTGCCTCCCTGACGAAAGTGAACATGCTAATTCTAAACCACTTGATATTAAAAATGAATTAAATTTCTAATCCCAGAAAAAAAATGAAGCAAGAAAGAAAGATTCTGATTATTTTATTCTTGTGTGGCTTTTGGACTATTACGGCCCGTGCACAAGAGACCAACCCTGCAACTGGGGGAACCGCAACCGGCAGCGGCGGTTCAGTCAGTTACACTGTGGGTCAGATTACCTGCAATACACTTTCCGGGGCAAATGGAAGTGTTATCCAGGGTGTTCAGCAACCCTATGAAATTTCTGTTATTACCGGTATTGACGATGCTAAAGGAATTGACCTTGTCAGTTCAGCATATCCCAACCCGGCAACAGATTTCATTACCTTGAAGATCGAGAATTATGACAATACNGATTTGTCATATCAGCTTATTGACATTTATGGAAATCTTCTGGAAAATAAAANAATTGAAGGTAATGAAACTACCATTCCAATGAACACCCATAATCCTTCGGTTTATTTTCTGAAAATAACCGATAAAAACAAAGTAGTAAAAACATTTAAAATCATTAAAAAATAAGCAATTATGAGAAAACTTTACACAACTATAGCAGCAGTATTATTAACTGCAGGTCTATTTGCCCAGGCCCCTCAAAAAATGAGTTATCAATGTGTTGTAAGAAATAGCGGTGGAGCATTAGTAACAAGCCACAGCGTTGGCATCAGAACAACCATATTGCAGGGAACACCTTCCGGTACAGTGGTTTACCAGGAAACTTACAGTCCTGCCCCGCAAACC
>JGI20214J51088_10000230_pt1 | contig 40726 bp, 27 predicted proteins | sample WetSurMetagenome_FD_51088 | JGI IMG/M metagenome (IMG submission 51088) | reverse complement strand
TTTTAGATTTAGATTATTGTGGATCTTAGTGATGGAATTATTTTCAGAATATTCTCAAAATAAATTTTTTTCAGAACGTCTTGCGGCAATCCTATCCCACATATCGGCCAGCGTGCCCGGTCAAATGTTCCGTCATAATCCGGTGAGTAAAACGATTCATCAAAAGTTTCAAGAAACCTGAAATAAGTACGGTACATATCAACTGAGCTGTCTAAATTTGCAGGCATGTCCGTACCAAAAATAATCCTGTCACTGTGTTTTATAAAGAACTCCCTTGAAGAGTAAGGTTGTCTGCCCAGTTCATCTATTCTTGCAGAAAAATCTATATATACATTTGGATTTTCAGTCAGCAATTCTGATACATATTGAATATTTTCTGCATAGTTTCCAAAGTGGGGCAAAATAAAAGTTGTATCAGGATGCTGCTTTATCAGATTATCACGTCTTTTCAGAAGTTCAATTTTCCGGGGATATTTTGGATCGGCAAAACTCCATGAAGGATATTTCTTCAGAGATTCAAAATGCTCATTTTCGGGAGTTATTGGTTCAAAGAAACCAGCGGGATCGGCCTGATGAATTAAAACCGGAATTTTAAGACGGGCAGCCTCTTCCCATATGGGGAATAACCTGGTATCGTCGCAATTGATCAGTTTTCCTTCTGAATCGCGATAATGAAGTCCCAGTTCTTTAAGTATTTTAAGACCTTTTGCTCCCTGCTGAACGTGTCTGTTCAATGTTTCAATGCATTCAGAAACAAAATATTTATGGTCGGCAAAAAGTGGTTTGTTTGCCGGTGTGGCAAAATTCGACATAGTAAAACAGTAAAACCGTCCGGGGTGTTTCAAAGAACAATTCTCAACAAAATCCGAAATATTACCAGGGTTAATCACATAACCACCGTCTGAAAACTCGATGCGTACATTACCGGTAAGATCGCAATAGCTGATAACTCCAACCTCGTCCATGGTTTTAACAACCCTGTCAACCTGCCAGTTACCCCAGAGGTGATTATGTGCATCAATTGCAGGAAAAGCTGCCTTAACAATTACAGTCGGATTATTAACCAGGTACATCTTTCTTGCCATCGTTGCTTTTTTCCTAAAATTACCAAATATTAAATATCAATGTCAAATGAGATTAATTATATCAGTCAAAAATATCACTTTAATAACCAGCTTTATGCTAGTTTTGTATTTAATAATAACACAATATTGACATGTTACCTAATTTTGAAAAGATTGAAGCCAACATCAATCATTCATTCCATATAAACCATATGAAAGTGGATTATTTTCCATCCATGCGTCACTTTCATCCTGAGGTAGAAATACTTCTCGTTATACAGGGAACAGGTACTCGTTTTGTAGGCGATTCTGTTGAGGCATTTGTCCCTGGTGATCTCGTTATGATCGGACCCAATGTATCACATGAATGGTGCAGTGATAGAAACACAGAAAATAGTATCTCTGAGGCTATTTATATACTTTTCAACACTGAAATTATGGGTAATGATTTCTGGAGCCTGCCAGAGTCCAGAATAATTCTGAAAATAATTCAGCAATCGGAAAGGGGAATTAAGCTGACCGGAAAAACCCGCGATGAGGTTGCTTACTTAATGAAGAGTATTGATACTTTGTATGGATTCAGCAGGATTACAATGCTTATGACTATCCTGGAAATGATTGCATTCAACGGTGAATATCAATACCTGGCAAGCCCGGTTCTGAACAACGCGATAAATGAGAGAGATACTGAAAGACTTAACAAAGTATACAAATATGTTATTGATAATTTCCAGCATGCCATAAGCCTCCAAAAAGCTGCATTTTTCGCTAATCTGTCAACAGCCGCTTTCTGCAGGTATTTCAAAAAAAGAACTAATAAAACATTTATACAATTCCTGAATGAGGTCAGAATCGGGCAGGCTTGCCGGCTTCTTGTAAATGAAAATTATTCAATTGCAGAGATCTGTTATACCTGTGGTTTTAATAACAATTCTTATTTTATCCGTCAGTTTAAAACAATTACCGGATTTACTCCTTTGGGTTATCGGAAGAAGTTTGCAGATTGAAACCCAGTCTTCAACATAATCCCGGTATAAAAAAATAATAATCTTTTAAATATACTATGTCATATCATCATATTCGGATTTTTGCATAGTGTATAGAATTTTTAACCCCATCTAGAGTCCCAAGCATGTCAAGAATTGAAGATGGTTTGGATCCTCCCCGAACTGTTGCTGTAAAAAAACCGGAAAAGGGTTGTTTAAGGGGCAATACAACCGGAGAACCTATAATTCCATCCTCTGTAAGTTCCTGTATTCGATTCTCAGCAACAGGTTGCCCGGCTGAATTGGTTCCTTTAATAAAATATACTACAAATAACCTGTTTCCCGGAGCCACATGGAAACGGGCTGAAACAGGAATCTCATTGCCAGAACCTTCCCCGGCAACAACCAGCGTACGGCGGATTTCAATGTTTCCATTCCTGACAATAGCATAATTCAACGCATTTGACTGTTTAGCATCAGGGAAAAACTTTTCGCGGAGACGCTCATCTATGGCACGTTCGGTCCATAGAATGTGTACTGAACCATCCGGCCCAACCCAAAGGTCTGCCGGAAAAATCCAGCCACAAGTTTTTTCACGGCTGGCTATCTCTATCCACGGATGGAATTTAGTACTGGTAATATCATCACTCCATGTAAAAAACAGCCGTCTGAAATCATAATCCCATTCCTTTCCCGTAATCTCACGCTTGTATTCCCGCCATGCTTTCTTTGGTTCTATAATATCACTTACTCCGCAGAAATAAACTGCCCTGTCTTTCAGCATCACATTGGGATAACATACACGGATTGGTTCAGGTTCCTCATATTCTTCACCCCAGGGCCATTCTATCTTACCCTGCGATGACCACTTACCACTCGAGTCAAGAAACGACCATTCGGCATGGGTGTAACCAATATTCTGAAATAGTATTAATTCATCTGAATCCCCATCTGCCGCCAGGCTACGGTATGAATGTTCGGTGAATGGAGGATCACCTGCCCATACCGGAAGCAAACGGTCATATTTCATCTGTTTATCGGGCTTATTGAAAAGCAAAATTTCCGGCCGGGCAGGACCATCTCTTTTATCATGTGTGGTCAGTGTAGGATTTGCAGAAAGAAAAACCCTTCCATCATGAAATGCTGCCATTGGGCTTGGTTCGCGTGTGCGGCCTTCGTTGTCGGTCAATTTTTTCTTCCAGCCATCATCTGTTCTTTCAAATAACATCCACCTGCAATTATTCAGAATTTTCCATTCAGGAACGGTTTCAATACCGCTGGCGTAAACCCTTTTCCCGGTGCGCACCAGACATGTTGAACCACCACACCACATCGGCCCTGCACCATTGTCAGCCGGAATATATTGATAAACTTCTTCCTCTGCTTCCACCTGAGGGCTCAGAATATTATGTTTAGGAGATACTTCCTGAGGATCAGCAAGTGATGATAATGCATTAACTTTTGTTACTATTCCCCCAAGGGCGATAGCCGCGGAACCAATAAACCCTTTCCTGATAAATTCTCTTCTTCTCGTCATGATAAATATTTTTATGTAACTGATTCAGCAAACTATAAGAATAACAGAATGATAAATGGTTTCATATTATTTAATAAAATTACCGTTGACCTTTGTACACAATTTCAAAGATATTGCCTGTAATCCGGAATTAGAAGGAGAAGGAACAGCAGTCATATTATTCAGTTTTATATTGTTCACTTTAACGGCTTCAAGGGCATTCGTATAATAGCTTGCTTCTACTCCGTCCCAGGCGATGTTACCCTGATTAAAATATATATTTTCAGCATTCTCAATATAAACAACCGGAACATTTGATTTAAAGATCTCTTTCCCGGTTACAGTATTTGGTCTGAGATCAAAATTTCCACCGCTGACCTTGTCTAAAGCACTTTTCCTCAGAATGAAATCAAAATTACTAAAGTAGATATTTTGCAATTTCGTCTCTGCTGAGGCATACATCAGGATAGCATTTTCTCCGGTACAGGTTATATTGTCAAAATATATATTCTTAATAGTTCCTACAGGACTGTGAGCAACTCCGCGCATAGCTGAAATTTTTATAGGTTCACCATTTCCCCACCAGTCACCGGTATGCATTCTGGTTTCAATCCTGATATTAGAGAAGTTTACATTACTTACTGAACCGGAATCACGCACGGTNATATTTATTCCGCAATTAGAATCATATATTGTAATATTGTCGAAGTTATAATTGGACATATTATTCTGATCCCATCCACCGATACGGATTGCGCTTGACCTTGACCGGAGTATGCAATTGGATACGTTAATATTCTGCGAAGGTTTGATGATATCCTTATAACCCGGATCACCAAAATGATGAGCATATCCTGCCAGGACAATGGCATCATCGCCGCATGAGATTATGCATCCGGACACATTGACATTGCTGCTGGAATTTATATCTAGTCCGTCACTATTGGGAATCAGCAGGTTATTATCAATTGAAATGTCAGTTACATTTACCCGGTCGCAGTGAACAATCAGAAATGTCCAATAAGGAGCATCGACAACTTCAAAATCCTTAAGGGCAACATTGGTGCAATTACTGAAGATGATCATCTGATGATATCTTTCTTTCGGCATCACAGGGCCGTCGCCAATTCCATTTTCTACTTTTCTGAAATCAAATTTCTGACGGATATAATTATTTACATCTCCCTTGATAACCTTTGCACTGTCCTTGTACATAAATTCCATCCCCTGTCCAAAGATTTTCCCGGACCCTGTTATCGAAACATTTTTTGAATCTTCAGTATAAAATACTCCGGCAAGCTGCTCATTATGACGTTGATATTTAGAAAGATCTGTGGTAGCTTTCAGAACAGCTCCTCTTTCAAGATGAAACTCCACATTCGATTTCAGATTTAAGGTACCCACCAGGTATTCACCGGTTGGAAGATACACCAAACCTCCTCCAAATAAGAAGCATTTATCAATGGCATTTTGAATCTGTAATGTCGTAAGTTCTAATCCATTGTTTTTAGCGCCGAAATCCATCACATTATAAACGGCTGATTTTGATACAATACTTGTGATGATAAAAAGAGTGAAAACAATAATCTTCTTCATAATGGGGTGTGTCTGAATGCTGATGACCTGAAATTTCGTAATTTATGATTTACGTTTATTTAGCTTTGCGTCTTCGCAGATAAAAAATTATGCCACCAGGACGCCAAGTCACTAAGGTTCACAAAGATTACGTCAGTCTTATTTAAATAAATCTTTTGCAGGAATAGCTCCCATTGTAAATTCCAGGGTCCCACCTTCCATGATCTCCTCGTGGGTAATAAACGACCTGTCCAGAGCTTTTCCATTTAAGGTTACTTCCTGAATATATTTATTTTCCTTTGAAGCCAGAGGAGCTTTCACTGTGAAGTATTTACCGGGTTCAACTTCCAGTTTTGCCTCCTGAAGAATTGGTGATCCGAACTGGTATTTTAATTCAGCGGGATTTACAGGATAGAAACCCAGTGCGCTGAAAACATACCATGCGGACATTTGGCCGCAATCTTCGTTGCCACATAATCCGTCCGGAGTATTTTTGTACATCGTTGTCTGGATCTGACGGTTAAGCTCCTGGCTGCGCCATGCCTTGCCGCAATAATTAAACAGGAATGTGGTATGATGACCTGGTTCATTGCCATGAGCATAGGCTCCGATAAGTCCTGAAATGTCCGGAGAAGCCTGATCACCAGTAACACCTGCTTCCAAATTAAAAAGCTGTTCCAGTTTTGCAGCAAAGCGTTCTTTTCCACCCAATAACCCGATCAGTCCGTTTACATTTTGAGGAACAATCCATAAATATTGCCAGGCATTACCTTCTGTATAATCACTGCCTTCATGTTTTGAAAAAACAGGATCGAACGGCGTTGTCCATTGTCCATTACTGAGCTTACCACGCATAAAACCAGTTTCTTTATCAAAATAAGCCTTATAACTTTCAGAACGTTTGAAGAAATAGGCAGCATCTTCTGTTTTTCCTAGCTTCTGAGCTACGGCACCAACACACCAGTCATCGATAGCCACTTCAAGTGATTTTGCAACAGATTGCTGTATCTTATCGGCAGGCATATAACCAAGTTTATCATACAATCCCATTCCATCACGATCATGAAGTGATGTCGCTTTCATTGCTTCGAACGCCAGTTGCTGATCAAAATCTCCAATTCCTTTCAATATTGCCTCTGCAATTACTGAAATGGAGTGATTGCCAACCATACAGAAAGTTTCATTTCCTTCCAGCTCCCATACCGGCAGAATACCTGTCTGTTTGTAATTATCAAGCATTGACTTCACCATGTCGTTTACACGCGATTGCTGGGTAAGCGTAAAGAGCGGGTGCAATGCACGGTAGGTATCCCATAATGAAAAAACAGTATACCGGTTATATCCACTTGCCTTCCGAACATCACCTTTAACACCTTTGAATTCCCCATTAAGATCAGAGAACAGTGCCGGAGCAACCATAGTATGATACAAGGAAGTATAAAAAATTATCTTTTGATCCTTATCATCTGTCTGAATCCGGATTTTCGAAAGTTCTTTTTCCCATGCGTCTGAGGCAGCTTTCTGAGTAGCTTCAAAATCCCAACCAGGTAAAGAGGCATCGAGATTGGCCAGAGCATTTTCAATACTTACCGAAGATATCCCAACTTTTGCCATTATCTCCCTTTTTGAGAATTTCAGAGAACCAACTGTCCTTCCCTCTCCTCCCACATTTGTGATTACTGATTTTGAGATTGGGCTTGAGAACCGGACTGCAAAATAGACATGCTGATCGGCAGCCCATCCATTTGACAAACGTGATCCGGTAACAAGTAAACTATCGACAACCTCCAGGGAAGTCTTATAAGGCTTGTCCCAGTTTATTGCAAATCCAAGATTAATCAGAAGATTATTTTCACCACCCTCCGGAAATGAATACCGATGCAAACCAGCTCTCTCTGTAACAGTATACTCGGCCTGAACACCGCTGTTTTTTAAAGTTACAGAATAATATCCTGGACTTGCGGTTTCGCTATTATGATTGTATTTAGATGCATAACGCGCAACAAAATCTATGTTCTTTTCATCCTTTTTAAAAGTAACCTCGGAGGTTACCGGAAGAAAAGAAATATCAGCAAGATCTCCGATGCCGGTCCCACTCAGATGTAGGTGACTGAAACCGGATATAATACTATCAGAATAATTATAACCTGAACACCAGTCCCAGCCCTGCGTACCATTATCCGGACTAAGCTGGATCTGTCCGAATGGAAAGGCAGCACCGGGATATGTATGTCCGTGAGAAGCTGTTCCGATAAATGGATTTACAAAATCAGTCAGCCGTTCCTGCTGAACTTGTTGAGGAGCAGGCCCTTTACATGCGAAAAGCAACAATGTGCATCCTGTAAGTAAAGAAAGGTATTTTATCATTGTGATGTTGGTTAGTGAATTGGCATAAAAGTAAATAAAAAATAGTTCACTTCTAATTTCACTAAGCACGGCAAAGAAATATCGAGTCAGAAGTCTCCCATTCTTAGATTTTCAGCATACTATATATAGCTATCGGGATTTCGCAAAGATCGCAAAGAACTACATGTCAATGTTTTGACTTTGCGTACTTTGCGACAACTTAGCGTGCTATGCAGTTAAAAAAGACCTTTGAGACAGCCTCAGGGGATCGATTTCGATGGGGAATTTAAGGGTTCGACTCTTGGGGGATTCAGAGGGTTGATGATCTATAACTTACTCATATTTAAGCGATTTAGCAGGATTAGTATGTGCTATTGCAACAGAATTGTAACCTATTGTAAGCGCTGAAATCACAAATATTACAAAAGCTGATAATATAAAAAGCCACCAGCTGAATCCAACTTTATCCGGATATTTCTCCAGCCAGTTTATAGAAAAGTACCAGGCAACCGGAGCAGCTATAAATATTCCGGATATAATAAGCTTGAAAAAATCAAGGGATATCAGTAATAGAACATTACCCACGGACGCTCCATTTACCTTACGGATTCCTATCTCTTTTGTACGCTGAATAATTATAAACCAGGAAAGTCCGAACAATCCTAAACAGGCAATTAAGATAGCCAGGAAAGCAAACAATTCAAATATGGTTCCGAACTGTTTTTCGGCATGATACTGCTTATCGTAGTAATCCGAAAGGAAAAAATAGTCAAACGGATTTCCCGGGAAAAATTGATCCCAATGGGCTTTAACAGCCTCAATAGTTTTCTGGTTCATATTGTTACTTTTGGAACCGGTTTGCCCTTCGTAATTTAATTTTACCGAATAATAGTCCCTGGCACCGGGTGTTAATCTGAATATGAGTGCATCATAGTTTTCTTTTAAGGATTCCTGGTGATAATTCTTCAAAACCCCGACAATTTTATATTTATTTCCCCAGAAAAAAATAACTTCTCCAATGGCTTTTTCGGGAGATTCAAAATCCATAAGTTTAACAGCTTCTTCATTAAACAGAACACATTCTTCATCAGCACCGTATTCTTTCGAGAAATTTCTGCCTGTCACAAGCGATAAATTATATGCATTAATAAAATCATAATCAACTCCGATTATCCGGTATTGATTCGATTTTGTATCATCATCACTGGCTCTTCGGATACCACCTGCATTCCAAAAGACTTTGCTTCCCGGGATGCATGTAGAAGCAGTTATAGCTTTTATGCCCGGGAATTTTAACAATTCCTCTTTAAATGCTGAAAGTTTATCATTGTATGTAGAATCTGCTACTCCCGGCCCTTTTATTACCAGTGTCTGGCTAATACTTACACCAAGTTCCCGGCTACGCATATAATTAAGCTGCCGGTAGATCGTAAATGTTCCTGCTATCAGAGCGACTGACGCCGCGAATTGAAATACAACCAATGCTTTCCTTATGAATGCACCCCCGGAGCCTCCGTTAAGATTTCCCTGGAAAATAGTCATGGGTTTGAATGACGAAATGACAAGAGCAGGATAAAATCCTGATACTATCGGGCCTACAAGAATCATAGCAATAAAAATCATCCATATCTCCATAGTGTTAAGACTCATGGGCCTTCCTGTAAGCATTCTGAGATATGGGATGGTAACAAACACCACTGCTAAAGCAAATATCGATGCAATAATATTGATTACAAAAGATTCAATTAAAAACTGTTTTATCAGATGAATTCTGAAGGCACCTGATATTTTACGAATTGCAACCTCCCTGGAGCGAAAAATAGCTTTAACGGTCGATAAATTAATATAGTTTACCCAGGCAATAATGAGGATAATAAATGCAATTACCATTAAGAAATATACAGTTTTGGCGTCCCCATTTGGCTCAGCTTCCCACATCAGATTTGAATTAAGGTGAATGCTCCTGAGAGGCTGCAAAATGTATTCTGCACTTTGATTATACTGCCGTGTAAGATCCTCTATTTGTTTGTCAGTAAAATCATTCATCTTTTTTTCAAAAGATTTAATATCAGTACCTTTCTGTAACCGGATATAGGTGTAAAAACCATCCCAGAACCATGCAGTTTCCACCTGAGGACCTCTCCATTGTACATATGTAGGCCAGGAAATAAGAATATTAAACTTAATGTGAGTGTTATCTGGAATATCTTTGAAAATCCCGGTTATTTTAAAAATCGCATCTTTATTTAATCGGAAAGATTGCCCCATTACATCTCCTCCTCCATAATATTTCTTTGCAATCGATTCTGATATTACTGCAGTATAAGGCTCATTCAGGGCTGAAGAATCAGCTCCTGCAAGGAGTTTCACGGGCAGCATGGTTAAGAATGAAGAATTAGCTGCATACATTTTATCTTCTCTGAAGTACCTGTCATTAATATTAATAATGCCACTTACATTTGTTAACCTGCCGTATGAAAGAACTTCTGGAAATTCATTTTTTAAGGCGGGACCTACCCCTGCACACCCGGCGCCCCATGTAGTGCTCAGTTTTCCCTTATCGTAGCGGTCCTGTCTGACACGGTAAATCTGGTCGGCGTTCTGGTAAAAATTTTCGTAACTCAGCTCATATAGAGCGTATTGGAGAATAAGTACAAAAGCAGCAATGCCCATTGAAAGGCCAAAGATGTGAATAATTGAAAATGTTTTGTTCTTAAAAATCTCCCGGAAAGCGGTTATTAAGTAGTTTTTTAGCATGAGGTAGTTTTATTGTATGCCAATGGTAAAATAAACAATGATCTCAAAACATATTTAAGACGAATAAGAGTCCTCATTCATTACAATGTCCGTTCAGCTATAATAATTCTTAAAAAGGTTAATGGTTACACTATTTTATTATTTTATAATGTCTCTACTATTTTGCTTCAATGATATTACCCTTATTTTCCCAGGATTAAATCTTATCAATTCAAGATGAAGCAAAATCAAAAAATGGTTTTAACTCAATTGGAAAGACAACTATTTGCAGACAATGCTGCACAGAGTAAGGAAAAAATCTCACTTACTGAAATCAGGTTGATTCAGTAAATGTTACAAAATAAGTGAATTGATATTGGAATCTATTTTTGTATCCGGCCGTTTTCAATATTAATTATCCTGTCGGCAAAATTCTCCGGAATACTTCCATGTGAGGCAATAACCAGCGTGATCTGTTTCTCTTTCTTTAAAAATAAGAGATGTTCAAAAATCTCTCCTGCAGTTTCATCATCCACTGAACCTGTAGGTTCATCGGCAAATATAACAGATGGTTTCTTAACCAGTGTTCTAATGATCGCAACTTTCTGCTGTTGTCCTACACTTAATTCAGAGGGCATTAATTGTGCCTTGTCCGTTAAATTAAACTGTTCCAGAAAAGGCATAATACTTTCTCTTATCATATTTTTGTTTAATCCTTTAGGAATCAGTGCAATCTCAATGTTCTCATAAACTGTATAGGTTGGCAGAAGATTAAAACTCTGAAATATTATGCCAATCCTGTTTAATAATAAATTGCTTAACGAATCATCGTTCAATTCGTTGATAATCTGATTGTCAATTAATACTTTGCCATATGTTGGTTTTATCAATCCGCACATAAGGTTCAGAAGGGTAGATTTCCCGGCGCCGGAACGGCCTTTAAGTAACACCACCTCATTATTATGGATTTGCATATTAATATCATCTACTGCAGTGACAGTCAGATTATTTCGGGTATATTGTTTACTTAAAGAGATGCATTCTATCCGATTCTCGCTCATAGTTTTTATCAAATAAGGATTACATATAGTTATTGATCATTTCACCGGCTTTTGTACGGTAAAGTTTAATGATCGGGAAAATACCTGCTATTAATCCTCCGGCTAAGGAAAGTATTATAAGTAATGGGATACTGCTATATTGAAAGTTAAAATCCATCAAGTTAAAAAGCCTGATCTGATAATTATTCATTAACAGAATCAATAGAAGCCCCGATATAACACCAANGGATGCTCCTATAAATGACTGAATGAGTGATAAAAGTAAGATCTGACTGCTGAGTTTTAGGTTTGACCAACCAAGTGATTTAAGTATTCCAATTTCTCTGAATCGTTCCATAAGTGATGTTAATTGTGTTTTGGCTGAAAAAACAATCAAAAAGGTAAAAATCACCAGGGTGAGAAGAGCCGATGTTCCTGCCATAATTGTCATAACCTCACTTGCAGGCTGATAACAGTTGTAACTTGAAACTGATAAGTAATTCATTTTTTCTTTCACCTGCCCGATTACACGTTTCTGAATTCGTGCATCCTCGACTTCTACAAGTACAATATTCATATCAAATTCCGGGGATATGCATTTCAGTTTATCCTTAAGTATTCTCCTGACATTTTCAATAGGGGCATAGAGATCTGCTTTCCCGGGCTTAATACCAGAATTAATGATCCCTGCTAATACCAGTTTCCCTCCGTATGTTTTTAAAGTATCTCCAACAGAAAGTCTATGTGCCGTGGCAAATGATTCTTCAGCAACAATTTCATCCGCGTTATCTGACATGTATTTACCTGCTATAAGATCTGTTGCAGAACAAACATTGTTTTTTGTTGCAATGCTGCTGGTGTCAATTCCCCCTAATGAGATTTCAGTTTTGTATTTTTCATCAAACAATTTATAAAGCAGATATGGGGAAGCATCTTTTACACCGTTTATCTCTTTTATTGAAGCTAATAAATCACTGTTTAACATCATTGTATATACTCCTTCGGCAAAAAGGGAACCGTCAGAACTTTCACTGTCGGAGCTGACACAGCAAGTAGCATTACTCGGAATATAAACAATGAAATGTGTACCGGTTCCTTTAAGTATTCCAATTGAGTCTTTTTCATTAGTCCGGGTAACAGATAAGACAAGGAGGATAAACATATTTGCAATCATATATCCGCTTATGCCTGCAATTGTTCTCCATTTATGACGGAAAAGTTCCTTTATCAGATAATTCATCCGGTAAGATTCAATTTTCAAAGATATTTACTTTTGTAGGGACACGCCATGGCATGACCCTGCAAACTCACCACCGATCTTTCTTACCCGTCTCATTTATTTTTCGTTACCCCATAATTGTGAACCGCTTTTGTTTTCAACACGCCAGGCGTGTCTCCAGATATGAATTTCGGAAGCACCAATCAGTGGTTTTGGCTGCCGTTCCTCTTTTGTGAAGGAGTGAGGTAGTTTACCGGGAGCATCCTGGTACCAGTAGGCAACGGATGCCAGGTCAAGAGTCAGGTTATTGTTGTGGCCATGTTCGATAGTAAACCTGCATGACTTATCGAAAAATACAGGATCGGCAATAAAGAAACGATAAACATGAGTATGCCCGAGCCAGCCTGTTTCATTGTTCACACGGCCAAAACCGAAGTAAGGATGCTGGTACATCTCTTTGGGGCACCAGGACATATTGAAAAAGTCTTCAGTTCCGGTTCCATTAAATGCCGGAATCGTATCACCATCAATAAATACCATCTCATCACCCTCCCCATACCACATTGTCGAAGGACAGTTTACATAATAGTTCACACCCACAAACTGCCCCTTCCCTTTGATATCTGCAAAAATGTAGTTTTCCTTTCCGTTAAGATTTTTGCCTGTCTGACCTAAAAGGCCCCATTCATTTTCACCATCAGGCAGAGCCTTTGTCACTTCGTGATTATACCACGCGTGAAAACGTCCTGAGTTTTCAGGCAGCTTCGCCATCTCAGTATACTCAATGTTAAAGTAAAAAGCATCTATTTTCTGTCCGGACTGGTTTTCTATCTCGATCCTGGCACCTTGAGCAAAAGGCATTGCGAAGTAGGAGACATATGATTTTCCGGCTCCGGGAGAAACTGCCAGCGGCACACTTACAAAATTGTAAGATTCTTCCCAGCCATTGCCAAAGAAAGGTCCTATTGGCGATTCAACTGAGGGAAAAGTGCTACCATCCCAGTATATTCGCATCACAATATTATTCCTGTTAAGCTTATCTGCTCCGGGAGCAATAGTTATCCAGATACGGTTTATCACACCGGCTCCCTTAACATCAAAAATAGTCACTTTAGCTCCGTCCTTTATACCACTGAGACAATCTCCATTCCCGCCTGTTCTGTCATAGCTGCTTACCTGCCTTGATTTAACATTATGTCTTATCTGGGAAAGCTGATACATCTCATTACCCATGTCCTGCGAAAAAAGCAAAAATGAGTTTAATCCAAGTATAACTGCTACTAAAATTCTTTTCATTTTCATCATAATATAATTTTGATTTCAATGGTATGATGGAACCACACATGATTGTAAATTATATTTATATGTGTTTGTGATTGTGGTCAATCATGTGGGTTTCATAATATCTTAAGGATTAGTTTGTTAATTGTTTTTCAGTACCTGATACCATTACCTTTTTTGCATCAATAGTCCCATAGGCAACATTGATAAATGGCATGCCGTTCTTCAGTCCCACATTTCCAAAACCTTTATCAGTTGAAAGGAAGCTTGTGAAATCGCCAATCTTAGAATCTATAAAAAGAGTCTGATCTACAGCATCATAACGAACACCGGTTAGACCTTCAATCATGGCATAACTTGACATTGCACGTGCATACCAGTTACCACATTCATATTCATTGAAAGGATTTCGTACTCTCCCATCATATCTCTCTCTGCATACACGAACAATATCCAGCCCTTTTTCAACTTCCCCTTTAAACATCAGATGACTTGCAACCTGATATTCAATCCCTGTCCAGACTTCGTTACTATATACGAATGGAAGAGATAGTGCACCGCCCTTCGGCCAGGTGCATAGAAGCAGGCCCCCATCCTTACCGGCAGCGTAGGTAGGTCTCTGAGGGTTTGCATGATTATAAAGAACTGTTTTCAGGTTGTATTTATGTACAGACAGAAGATGGCTTGTAACTTTGCTGTTATCAACAGCTTCTGTTAAACCACATACAGTAGCCATCCACATACCCAGGATACCATCCGACAGGCAACCTTTACCATACTGATACTTTGGACCCTCTTTTTTCATCAGTTCCAGGGCTTCATCAGAATATGTTGTCATTAAACTGGTTTTTGCTGTCTCTACAGGACTAGGTGCTCTCAGACCGTCCCATACTACTTTTTGTATAAAGAATTCACCATCATATAATTCAGATTCCATAAATGATTTCCCTTTTGCAAGCAAAGTCTCATAATTGTCATAAGGAGCATCTGCTGCCTTGCTCATTTCTATAATTGCCGTGAGTGCGCCTAGGTAAAAACTTGTGCACATTCCATCAGGTCCCCAGAATTCAATGTCGTAAGTATTGTGATGGGGTTCTTCAAGGTAGCCTTTATGTTTTGGGTCCCATGTCTCAATGCAATAATCGAGGCTTTTCTTAACATAAGGATACAAACCTTTCATCCATTCGGTGTTTCCTCCTATCCTCCATTCTCGGTAGACTTTCATTATTCCTCCTAACTGACCGTCGGAAGCAGCGTAAAATGTATGAGGGGGTTCGGATATCGGCAGATTTGATCTGAAAGTCTGATGGCCTTCAGCATTCTGGCTTACCTTAAACTCAGTCTCACGAAGAGTTCTTTCCAGTGAAGGAAAAAGGTTAGGTATAGCCTGTGCATAATTCCAGACGTGGGTACAACTCCCATGACAACAGCCTTCGTTATCGCCACAGCCTTCCCAACCCCAGAGCCTTCCATCCGATTGTCTTAATACAGTGGGTGATTTAAGAATAGTCAAATTAGCAGCTACAGCTTCCATAACCTCAGGAGCAAGAGTTGAGGAGAAAAATGCGTCGCGAAATAATTCACTGTTTTTCTTTAACTCTGAATAATTTTTTGACCAGTAATCTGATACCTCGCTCAGGTTTTTGAATCTCTCAGAATACCAGGGTTTATAAACAGGTAATTTTGTATTGCCGACCGGTGTTATACCAATTGAAAGATTTGTCTCGGGAAGGAACCATGCGAAATTTACTGTAATTGTTTTTTCTTCACCTGCCTTTAATTTAAAAGGAACATATATGGAGGCACCAGGCGCCGGTGTCTCAACAGGGGAATTAGCCGGGATTGTGGCATTTTCAATATTTTTCCAGAGTATCATATGCGGATCGAACCATTGTCCTCTGAACCAGCAATAATCAACCACAGCATTATTGTCATCAACTGATGCAGAGAACCCTGTGCTTCCAAGTGGTGCTCCATCGCTGCTTTCTTTTGTCAGGATGAAGCCGTTTTTCATACTTAAAATACGCCCAACCCTCTCAGAAATAATATTCCTGGAATTCCATGAAAAAACCCCATCAATGTCATTAGTCGAAGTATTTCTAAATTTATACTCCATTGCGCCGACTGGAAGACTAGAGTTATCAGCATCGGTCGGGATGAACGGGCTCCAGCCTGTAATTTCAACTGAAAGTGGAATGTCCTGATCTTCAAGATCTAATGAAGCAAAAGGAAAGCGTGGCAGAAAACGTCCTTTTTTAAAACGAGGCAATCCATAGTTCTTTCCACCAGAGCCGTTTCCACTTCCTGCGGGCCCAAACATTTTCCACTCAGGAACCTGGGCTTCAAGTACCTTGGCACCATCTTTCAACCCTTTAATACTTATAGCAGCAAAAGAAAAAGGCTCATTGAAGATCTCCGGCTTATTATTTATCGATAGATGAGAAATAGAACCGGTACCATCCATACAAAACATACCGGCTCCGATTCCGCCAATAGGGAATGAGACCCTGTCGAGGTATTTTCCGGTATAATTGCCATTAAATTTATGGTCATCTAAACCAGTTTTTCCCTTTTCAACAGAACAGGAAACCAATATGAAACTTGCTACAATTACATTTAGCATGAGTATTGGACTGTGTTTTTTCATTTTTATTATATTTAAGGTGACTAAGTTGATTATCTGTTATTTAGAAATATGTTGAAATAGGTTGAAATAGGTTGAAATGTGTTGAAATGTGTTGAAATATGTTTTATAGTTATTTCCATTTATTTCCATTTATTTCCATTTATTTCCATTTATTTCCATTTATTTCCATTTAATTCCATTTATTTCCATTTATTTCCATTTATTTCCACAGCATTTCAATTTCTTCCAATGATTTTCCTTTAGTCTCAGGCACATAGAAATATGTGAAAAGAAACTGGATTAATGACATGACTGCCAGAAACAAAAAAGTGACTGCCCCTCCCAGCAATGCGAGAAAATGAGGAAAGAGCAATACTACAAGAAAATTAAAGATCCATTGAGTAAAAGAGGCAAATGCCAGGGCTTTACCACGTATACGGTTTGGGAAAATTTCCGAAACCAGTGTCCAGAATACCGGGCCGATACATGAAGCAAAAAAGACAATGAAGAGCATGATGCAGATTAGGGTGAAAATTCCTTCCATTTTCAAGTAGAATGACATAGCCAGTAATAATAATGTTACAGCCATTCCCATTGAACCGATCAAATAAAGCATTCGCCTGCCGACCTTATCAATAAAGAGGATAGCTACGAATGTGAAAATAAAGTTTATTAGACCTATTAATGAGGTCTGGAGTAATGCATTCTTAATCTCAACACCGGCAGCCAGCAGTATTTTAGGCGCATAGTCTATGATAGTATTTATACCACTGATCTGTACCAATATAGCTAAAAAGAATCCCACAATCATCACTTTGCGGTATGATGGTTTGAATAATTCACCTCTTGCTACTTTCACATGGGTTTCGCTAAATGATTCAGCTATTTCAATAATCTCAACCTTTGCCAATTCTTCACCACCTATGCGTGTAAGTACTTTAAGCGCATCCTCTTTTTTACCTGCCTTGTATAACCAGCGTGGACTTTCAGGAATAAAGAACAGTCCAACAAAAAAGAGCACTGAAGGAACCGTTCCTGTAGCGAACATCCACCGCCAGTTGTTAACCACATCATGCAACCAGAAATTGATAGAATATGAACATAAAATACCAATTACTATCGTAAGCTGATAAATTGCAACAAGCATACCCCGGCTTTTTGCAGGAGCCACTTCGGCAACATACATTGGGGACAATACTGAGGCGGCTCCGACAGCCAAACCTCCAAATAATCGGGCTGAGATAAAAAGAACCGATGAAGCGGAGATTGCAGTCAGTATGCATGAAACTGCAAAGAATAAGGCCACAATGATAAGAACTCTTTTCCTGCCAAACATATCAGTCAGGATTCCCGAACCGAAAGCACCGACAATAGCTCCTACCAGGAGTGAACTGACTCCCCATCCCAATTGAAGTTCATTCCACCCAAAATAAGGTTGAATAAAAGGAACTGCTCCCGATATGATTGCTATGTCAAAACCAAACATTAGTCCACCCATTGTGGCAATAAAACAGATGAAATATAAAAATTTTAAGTTCTTTGTCATGACCGTTTTAGGTATAAAAATGTAAAATTAAATCCCCATAGTTTTTTTAATGTAATCCCTGCTCATTTTCAGGCTTTCCCTTAGTGGTCTAGTGGGAACAAAACCATTTTCATGAGCCAATTCAATAATTGCATCTCCTGCAAAGTTGATTTCGGTTAGAACATCAGATATTTCCTTAAAGTCAACGTTTCCTTCACCCATCGACTCAGGCCATTTCCCGTTATTAAGCTGATCGCGTAAATGCAGAAAGACTATCTGTTTCCTGAATTCCCTGAGAAAATCAATCGGGTTAATCCCTGCTCTCAGAAGCCAGTTTAAATCAGGTCCGAGTTTTATGTCCGGTATTCTTTTAAGAGTCCCTCTGAGATCAAACATTTTATTCGCGACCTCAGCAGTGTGATTATGTAAATTCAACACTATTCCGCTTTTCTCACCAATGGAAATAAGTTTCTTCAGCAAGATTGCCTGATTATCAAATTCTTTCTCAGTTTTCGTCCGACCTTCAGGTTCGCCGACGGATACACCGAATGTTCTTCCTCCTACCGATGCCATATTTGTAAATATCATATCAACATCTTCGTATATCTGGTTGTGTTTATCTTTATCCCACATATCACCTGAATAGGAACTACCAATCAGACTTATTTTGTACTGATCAATCAATTCTTTGATCTGGCTCGTATAAGCAGCACTTCTTAAAGGATGTTCCATTGTTTCTACCCCGTCAAACCCGGCATAGGAAATATCAGAAAATATCCTGCTTAGTGCGCTTGAAACATCATAACCGGGTAAAGTACTTGCATAAACCCAGACATGGGCTCCGGCAATTATCTTTCTTTTGCTTTTCACATTACCGGCCTGATTTGAAATACCGGTTCTGGCTAATGACAAACCAAGTACTGATAATGAAGTATTACGAATAAAAATTCTCCGGTTCATATAAGATAGTTTTTGATAATACAATAGTATTTGTAATTGCTAAATCACCTCATTATTACTGATTCATTAACTAATTCCATCCATATTAAATAATGACTATAAGTTTTAATAAGTAAGGTCAGATATTCTTCAAGGATGCAAGTTGTTTAGGCAGACTTCAAAAAGAGTTGAGTACTAAAGTCCACAATCTTTTCATTATCAATAACCCCCGACTTAAGTTCGCGGTTATTAACGAACTCGAGAATCAGGCAACTCTTCTTAATTCATCTATTTATTAACTCATTGATTATTATACACATAACATTAACTACACAGGCATATCCGGTAAATTCCATGGCTCCCTGTAGGCATGCTTAATATATTTATCAGCACTTTCCAGAGCATTGAATTTTTCATATTTCTTGTTGAAGGTTGGATGACCGTCTGTAACTTTAAATTCATCAGTGATCATTATTTTCAACTCCTCAGAGGGTGAAATATTAGTAAACTTCATATTTTCGCCATCCCACTTTAAAGCCTTATTAAGTCCCTGCAACCTGATAGCCAGCACCCCCAGCATCACCATTTCATTGAATGGACCTGAATAGGCAAAGTTTGATGTTCCCTCTGTTCTGTTTTCCGGCGATTCTTTACATGCACGAATCCAATCCTGTTCATGTGGGCCATCGGGATAAAACACATTACATCCAGGGATACGCCTCAGATATGGTTTTACACTTGGAACACGACCTGAAAGCAATCGTGGATTGTACCCTCCGCAGCCACACATAAGTGTGTCTTTTGAACCAATAAATAGGCAACCTCCAAGGCCATCGGCCATCAGATTTTCACCAGCCGGAAGAAGTTCCGTGAGATTAGGAAGTAAGCCACCATCATACCAGTGTACCTTCACAGGTGGCAATGCAAGCTTTGCCATATTATCTCTTGCAGGAAAAGAAAATTCCACGGTTTCAGCCTGCGGAGCAGATTCTGTATTAATGGAAGTGGAGCTCCCCCTGACCTGATCAGGATACCCCAGTTTCAGTGACCGGTAAACAGGGTCCATAACATGACAGGCCATATCACCAAAAGCACCTGTTCCAAAATCCCACCATCCTCTCCAATTCCAGGGAGTATAGATTTCATTATATGGACGAACAGGTGCGGGACCGATGAATAAATCCCAGTTCAGTGTCTTCGGAACCGGCATTACTTTGGCCGGACGAGGAATACCCTGGGGCCATATCGGACGGTCAGTCCAAGCATGAACTTCCCTTATTTCGCCTATCTCATTGTTCCATATCCACTCACATAGTTGTCGTACACCATCGCTCGAATTGCCCTGGTTACCCATCTGGGTTGCAACTTTATGTTTAGCAGCCAGTTTTGTCAGTAACCGTGATTCATATACTGAGTGAGTGAGAGGTTTTTGACAATAAACGTGCTTCCCTAATGTTAAAGCAGTTGAAGCAATACCGGCATGTGTATGATCAGCTGTAGCAACCATTACTCCATCAATTGATTTTCCCAGCTCATCGAACATTTTACGCCAGTCCCAATACTTTTTTGCACCTGGAAATTCATTAAAACACTGATCAGCATATTTCCAGTCAACATCACAAAGGCCAACTATATTTTCAGTTGCCATTCCTTTCAGGTTGATATGTCCTTTGCCTCCAATACCTATTCCTGCTATATTAAGTTTATCACTCGGAGCTTTGTAACCATGACCACTCAAAACATGGCCGGGAAGAATTGTAATACCAGCAGAAATGAATCCCGCCTTTTTAATAAAATCGCGTCGTGAATTAGCTGACTTTTTCATTTTAATAAAGATGTTGAGAGGTTAAATCTCTTTAATTTTTATTGAACGGTACCATGCTTTGGTTCCATGATTCTGAAGTGAAATATATCCTTCATCGTATTTTCCCCAGTCAGGGAAATTTGACCATTTCCCGCTATTACGCAGCTTTTTCCATTCTTCTGAATTCTTTTCATATTTTACCACTACTACACCATTGAGTATCTGTGTTACAAAGTTCCCTTTAACAACCAGGAAAAGCTGATTCCATTCCCCAAGTTGTTTATACGGTTTTGCTATTGGAGGGTACATAGCATAATTTGCTCCGTTGATCTGCCAGTCTTCGAGTGGATCGGGCCAGTTCTGATGATCTATAACCTGAAATTCAGGCCCGGTTTCGTAGGGAAATTTATAGATAGTATCCTCTGCTACCTGGAAGATAATGCCGCTGTTTGCTGCTTTCGTAAGCTTATATTCGAGATAAAAAGCAAAATCACGGTATTTCTTATTGGTGATAATATCCTGATCCTCCTGGGAACCGGTGCTGTTCATTGTAAGAGATCCATCCTCGATAGCCCAGCAATCAGGAAATATTTTCATATTATAGCCATGCCAGCCTTCGGTTGTTTTTCCGTCAAACAATAATTGCCAGCCATTCTTCTTCTCTTTTTCAGTTAAGGTATTCGGTGTTAAATTCTTGTTTACCTCAGCAAAGAGAGCAGGGGCATCTTTCGTTTTAGATGTACTGCAAGAGATAATGACAGCCATCATTAATAAAAGCAAAATTTTCGAAGTAAGTCTTTTCATTTTTCTTAAGGTTTTAATGAATAATTAGTATTTATGTTCTTTAAGCCAGATAAAATCAAAACCGGCTTTTTTACCTGTTTCTCTATTACATGATTCAATAGTCATATCATTCTTTCCCTTGTCAAGTTTTATTGATTCTGAATAATGGTTATCTAAAATCTGCCTATATGGTTCAAATAGGTTTATAGTATCGTTGCCATCGAATTTAACAGGCTTTCCATTTATTCGAATGGCAATTTTCCCTCCATCCGGACCATGGGCAAGCGTCAGTCTGATGTCTGTTTTCTCAAAAGTACTATCACTATTGATTCGAAATGAAATCTTATCACCGTAATGCGAGGGCGTCCACATGAGGATCTTTCCTTCTGCCCAGATTTTGCCTTCCTCAATCGTACTTGTTGACCGATCTGTCAGGAGATCTTCTGCGGGTATTAACGAGTATCCCCCTGAACCCAGGTATGCTACTGGTTTCCATTTCAGGTAAGGGAGCTGACGGATATCATCCATTGATATTTTCTGATAATCATCAATAAGTTCCGGTAAAGCATAAAAGTAGACAATCCTTCCATACGAAAAACCGGGTACAATTCCATGATGACTTAACTCCATGTAAAATGCCAGCTTATTTCCAAAAATCAGATCATCGAGTATATGCCAGCGGAAATCAGAAACATAACCCCTGTTTCCGGGGCCATCATTCCTCGGTTGTCCGCAATAAGGATAAGAAAACATTTTCGCTGATGACCATGAATAGTTAAAATAGTCTTCAGAACCTGTACCGAAAAATGAGGGAAATATATCCTCATCTATATAAATTTTTTCATCTCCTTCTCCCCACCAGTTACCCCAGGATGAAGGAACATTACTTGGATTGTAAATATATGCAGCAGCGCCAACAAGACGGCCCTGTCCGTGAGCCATCAAATATAAAATATCAGTAATACCATTGCTTTTATCGTTGATATTTGAAGCAGTCAATCCATGATTTATCTTCCACCGGGTACGGAAATGCATGGTTTTACCCACTTCCCATCTGAAATCATTCGTACGGAGATCTCCTATTATATTAAGATTCTCATTGGAATTGTTTTCTATTTCAATTTGAGCAGAATGGCTGAACGGCATTATAAAACGGCAAATCATTGTTCCGTCTGTTTCTACTGAAAAAGGGAGTGACTTATATGGATTCAATCCTGGAGCGGCTCCGAAAAAATCTCCGACAGGTGCCTGCACCTGAGGAACAGAAGAATTATCAAAATAGATATTTAAAATACTTTTTCTCAAAGCATTTTCAACATCCAGTGCTTTAATTTTGATGGAAAAGTATTCAATAGCTCCTGATCCGTTAACATTAAATAATTCGCTTCCTGATCCGGAGGTCAGATTTATTTCTTTATGCTGACTTTTAGCATTATTACTGATTTGCATTTCATCAGGATTCCTGAATACCTGAATCACTTTTCCAAGATCTTTTGCATATCCGGAAATATCTTTTCGAGTGAAAGTCCGGACCTTAACCCCGGAGATATATACACGGAAACCTATATGGTAAAAATGGATTTTACTGATATCTCCAATCCATTCTATCCTGCATCTTTTTGAAAAAGGAATAGGGAAATAAGCAGCATCAAACTGTCTGAGTATTTCGGAAAAACCTGCCGGTACATCTTTTCCGGATAAATTTTCAACAGGTTTCCAGAAAAAATCCTGGGCATCACCTTCATAAAAAGGTGATTTCATATTATCCAAGTACAAACGTATTTTGCCGTTTATTCCGGCTGTCCATAGACGAATAATAGCACCTGGTTTTTTAATATCACAAATCAGGTACTCACCGATCCCTTCAGGATCAGGTTTTTTCAATACAATTTCAAATCCAGGAATAGGCTCACTTCCAAATCCATCTTCATTAGCAAACCAACAACTATCGGTTGGTTTTGTACTTCTCCTGTCGTATGATGAATATTGAATTGTTTTGTATCCATGGTCGGGTAGCCTGGTTAATCTTCCTAAATCGACCATTTCATCTAATAAGCTGCCGGTTGTTATAGTTTGACCCGATTCATATCGTGTACATGAAAATGAAACAATAAGACCTATTGCAAGTATGAAAAAATTCTTATAAGCTCTTTTCATTTATTGTTTTCGGCTTTTTTTAATTATTCCTGGTCAATCAGCAATTGCTTGTCCAACCAATATCGGGAACTTCCAGCCGGTATCATCAGAGTCAGCATTTTGTGTTTGCTTCATTAATATACCGATTGTTTTTTCTTTTGGATCTGCAAAATAGCTGGTATTAAAGTAGCCGCCCCAACCAAATGTGCCTGCACTGCCCTGTTCTCCTTTATCCTGCCCTTTTTGGGTGATCACTCCAAATGCCAGAGCATAATAATTATCTGCCTCTGCACCCCAGATAGCATTGTTCTGATTGCTCATCATAAATTGTATGGTTGTACGACTGAGAATCCGTTTCCCGTTCAATTCACCTCCATTGAGATACATTTGCAAAAATGTTGCATAGTCTTTTGCTGTACTTGAAAGTCCTGCACCTCCGGGGAAAAAACTTCTGGCGCCTTTTACAGGGTAATCCGGATCGTAGAATGTGACCGGATAGCGGACCCATTTACCATTTTCCGGCTTTTGTACCGATACCAGACGAGAGGCTTTCTCTTCAGGCAGGTAAAACCAGGTATCGTTCATCCCAAGCGGTTCAAAAAGACGTGTTCTTAAGAAAACATCGAACGGCATACCTGACTCAATTTCAATCAAATAACCCAGAACATCAAGTCCTTCACAATAGCTGTATTTTTCTCCTGGATTAAAAAGTAATGGCAGTTTTGCCAATTTTTTAATGTTTTCTCCGATAGTAACTTTCTCAGAACAAAATGCATCCACTATTCCTGCTTTCTGATAGATCATTCTTATTCTTTCATCATCACCAATTACTCCGTATCCCAACCCGGAAGTATGGTCAAGCAACTGACGGATGGTTATTTCCCCAACAGCAGGTACAGTTGTATAGCTGGAATCCTTAGGATTGAATGTCTTCAATACCTTTTGATCTTTAAATTCGGGTATATATTTTGAAATCGGATCGTCAAGCCTGAATTTACCCTCCTCCCAAAGCATCATGATGGCAGTCGAGGTTATGGCTTTAGTCTGTGATGCTATCCTGAAAATATCATCGCGCTTTAAGGATCTGCCAGATTGGTTGTCGGCCATTCCAAATGCCTTATAATATACAATTTTACCATTACGTGCCACCAATGCTACTACACCGGGTATCTTTCCGTCCGAAACAGCCTGTGTGCACAACTGGTCTATCCGCGACAGGCGTTCTGATGACATACCTGCACTCTCAGGGGTACCCTCAGAAAGAGGTAAAGAATTAGTTTTTACATCAGGTTGTACACATGATGCTAACAGACAAAATGCAATAATGATAAAAACGAGATTCTTCATGGTTATTAAGTTTTATTAGTATTAAATTATCTTATCAGGGATTCAGGGAAAGCTAAACAGATTATTCCTCTGTTAATAATAGAGGTTTTCATTATTTCTTGTCTCACGATCATATATTTTCCTGTATTATTTCTCATCTAAGTTAAAATCAATTTTTGATAAAGCTACAGGATGCTGAACACTTTCAATGTCTGGTTTAACATTCACAATGAAAGGTGGAATAATGTAATAAAAAGTTGTCAGAGCATAATTCAACCTGACAGACGCCCAGTGCCACATTTCGATATTGGAACTGATGGATGAATTGAATGGGATGGCGTCGAGTGACCTGTGGCGCATGTTTACCGTAACGCCATAGTTCATATTACCTATGCCGACCGGTTGCGATAGAAATGGATGAGAGAAGGACTCCTGACGGCCAAAGGAATAGCCATAATAATCTTCTGAACCGGTACCAAAGCTGGATGGAAAAGTTTCTCTGTCTACAAAAATCTTCTCATCACCCTCACCCCACCATTCGTGACTGTTATTGAAGAGAGTAACCTGATCACCCGCATATACTCCTTTTCCACTGATATCAATGAAATTCAGATCAAAAGGAGAATCCTTTTCATTTCGGGTTTTAAGATGATAGTATTCATGCCACGTTGATCCGAAATACATACTATTAGCCTTCCAATTATAGGGAGAAAATCCTGCAAGACCTTTAATACGAACGGTCTCTGCACCATAGTTAATAAATGTGATTATGCATTTATCTTTGAAGGGCATTACCCAGAATGATTCCATTCTTCCATTTTCATCTCTTTGACTCATCCATGTTTTATGAGGATTCAGACTATATCCTGAACCGAAGAATTCCCCGACTGGCACCCAGACAGTACGGTACCCGTCGAAAGAGGCACGAAGGACGGTTGATCTCAGTGCCTGAGGCATATTCGATGCTTCGAGTTCAACCAGTAATCTATTTACAGCATGCTGTATTTCAGTGAATTGAATTACCAAAGAATCTCCGGGTAAAATAAGCTTTTCAAAATCCTTCTTTGATTCAGATCTAAGCTGGTTATTCATTAAACTTTCCCCCGCATCGTCCAAAAGAGGCCTGACCTCTTTAAGGAGCTTCATAGAAACGGATTCAACCTTAATGCTCTTCAAATAAGTACGATATCCTATATTATAAAATACATCCGGCCAGTAGTATCCCTGAGGTACAGGAATTCCCTCGTTATCGTAACGTAAAACAAGTGAGTCGCATTCATAAGTGATCTTGCAGTGCCGTTTGTAAGGTATCGGAACATAGAGGTTATGATCATAATCCCTTCCCGCTTCACCGAGAGGAGCTCCCACCTGGACAGAAACTGCAAGAGGTGGATTTGTGAGAAGTGGTCCGCTTAATAACACATCCGGAGCGGCTTTAATTACGGGAACTGTATCTTCGTCAATATATATTCTTAAAATGCCATTCTGGGCTTTATAAAAAGTCATCCACCATCTCACAATCGCTCCAGGGCCATCTGTATCGAACATTACAAATTCGCGTCTGCCGTTGATATCCTCCACCCTTAGAAAATGTGACATATCATAATTCTCATACCATCCGGGTTTTTCAGGAGATACCGAAGCGCGGTTATAGCTGCTGAACTGATGAAGAGTATATGAATTCTCGGGAAAATAGCTGAGATTATCCCGGTTGGTCATTTCCCCGATTAATGAGTTAAGTGACACTTCTTTATTACAACTGCAACAAATGACTGACAAAAGGATGGTCAGCAAGAAAGAAGAAAATAGAAACTTTCCAACCATTATAATTCTTTGATCAATGTGGATAATTATTGCCCGGAGATTCTCTTTTTTCCAGATTCTTTAATATATCTGTTTTATCTAACAAAGCAGGTCGTAATTTCTTTTCTGACAACATTTTAAGTTGATCACCTAAATGTTTATTCCCCGGCTGCGAAGCATTCCCGTAACTCAGGAGTACCTGTGCTCTGACTTTCTCACCAAATTCAGTAATAGCTACATATGTATCGCCATGAACCGCTAGTCTTTTACTGTCCTTATCTTCAGTAAAATACATTGTTCTGAAAACACCATACTGATCGGGTCCCCCATTAGCCTGATAATCCAATCCGTTTATGCGAAAACGATATACGTCCCCCCATGGAATATCCATAGAACCATATTTCAACTTAACATCATTAGCAGCCTTCACAAGCAGTTCCACAGCCTGTTTTTGATCTGTAAGACCCGTTGGGGTTGCAACAGGATCATCAAAACTCCAGGGTGTTCTGAACATGTTACCCCGGATCTCATCCCACCATCTGGCAAACAGGACAGCTCCCCTGCTGCCTGCTTCTGTTTTTCTATCCCACGTTTTTAAAATGGCAGCTGCCTTTTGTGCTGTTGAATCCGGAAATTGTTCAACTGCAGCCAGCAAATCGTCCAGAAACCGGTCGGCGGCTTCCATACCCGTATTAAGTTTGTAGCCAATTAACTGGTCAAAAGATATTGAAGGATTATTTTTTATCAGATTAACAACTCGCTGTGGTCGCAGAGACATACCCAGCGGAGCCATATAGGACGCATATTTCTGTGGATCCAAGACTGTCGGATACGTACAAGTCCAGGGTGGATCATTGCAGTTCTGCAGAAATCCGGTGGGCGGATTTAAAACCCTGGGCAGGTCTTCATAGGGGTGTGTCTCCTTCCAGATAAACTCTGATTTTGATCCGTCAATATTACTGTGCCAGAATGCAAAGTCACCCTGACTTCTTTTTGGAACATTTCCATTAAAAAGGTACAGGATATTGCCGGATCTATCTGCATACATAACATTAAACATCGGAATCTGAAGCATTTTGAGAGCTGCCTCAAAATCACTAATATTTTTTGCTGCAGACATTTTATGATATTGCTCAAAGATCCTCGCGTTTTTCAATCCTGCTATCGCTACAGCGTAAGCTTTATCTCCCTTCTCTCCCACAACCGGCCCCTGTTTTGCATATTTAAACTCAACTACCTGTTCCAGAAGGGTTCCATTATCCTGCTTTACTTTTATCCGTACAACCTTTTTTTCGAAGAGAACTGTTTCCCCATCAAATAAATAGCCATCTCCCTGTAATTTCAATACATACCGGTCTGATGCATCAATAGGATTTACTGTATGAGTCCAACCCAGGTTTTCATTGAAAGCAATATTTAAAGTGGGCAATCCTATAAGTGTAATCCCATATGCATTGAATCCTTTTGTATTAAGATGTGCTTCAAACCAAAGAAAAAAATCTGTCCATGGAAGATGGGGATTAGTAACGAGCATTGCATACTTTGATGCTGATCTAGAAGGAGCTATTGCTAATGAATTGGATCCGGGTTCTGTCTCTCTTTTAACATTATTGATATCTCCTGATGCTAAAAACTCAAGGCATATTACTCTTATGGTATGAGAGATAACATCATAAACAGTAACAGGTAATACCTGTTTGAAATCTTCACCAATTGATTCTGGATATTTTAATGCGAAATCATTTATTCCTTGTACAAATGCGTCGAGATAGGATTTATATTCCCCAACCTGTTGCTGATAACTTTTTACAGCCTGCCCCGGAAGATCAAAAAGAAGGATTTGTTTATCTGAATCGAGGTACTTTTTTCCCCAGTACTCTGCAGCTTTGCCTCTTGCCTGTGCATATAACTTCAGCATCAGATTTGCATGGTTAGTCATTTGTGCCCATCCAAAGGCATAATACATCTCCTTTGCATTTTTACCATAAATATGAGGAACTCCATAGGTGTCCCATAAAATTTCCGACTTTGAATTCTGAGACTTAACTGAGGATCCGGTTCCAAAATACAACAGGACGAAAACCAGCGTATTTCTCAAAACAGCTGATAAGAAACGATTGTTCATATTTTTATATTTTGAATACTTTGTTTTCGGATACTTATTAATCCGAAATAGAAAATAAATGCAAAGCAAACCAGAGGAATTAAAAACCCTGTAGCCATTCCAGTATAGTCAGCAATAGCTCCCATCAGAGGAGGACAAAAAGCGCCACCAGCAACAGCCATCACTAGGAAAGAAGAACCTTTCTTTGTGAGTGTTCCCAAATCTCTGATACCAATCGCGAAAATAGTCGGAAACATAATAGACATAAAGAAATAGCAACTGAACAAAGCTATAACCGAGATTGTACCTAAACCAAGAACAACCAGAAGAATCAATCCGGTATTAATGAGTGCATAAGTGCTTAGCAGTTTACCGGGAGCAACCATACTAAGTAACCAGGAACCTGATAACCGTCCAATCCAGAAAAGTCCCATACCTCCGAATGCAAGTATTAATGAAGCAGCCTGTTCAGGGTTTTTTGGCATAAATACCTGGCCAAAAGATCCGAAGTTTTGCATTATATGTACGACTGGATTCTGAATATTCGGAAGCTCCTCAGTAACATAATTTATAAAAAATGAATTTACTCCTGTTTGAGCAGCAACATAAAGAAACTGCGCCAAAACAGCGAGCATAAAGAAGCGATTTTTAAACAATAACCTTATAGGGGGGTTTTCCCCGGCTACTTCAGTTGGCTGTTCTTTAATTTCCGGGAGATTCGTGAAGAAAAAAGCCACCGCAACCAGTAGTACAACACTGCCGATAATCATGTATGGAGTAAGTAGGGAATCGAATTTTCCTGCACCTTCCACATCAGCGGCACCAAAAATCAATAATCCTCCGATAAGAGGTCCGAGTATCCAGCCGAGACCATTAAAGGATTGTGCAAAATTAATTCTCTGGGAAGCAGATTCTTTTGGTCCGAGAACAGTCGTATAAGGATTAGCTGCGGTTTCAAGACATGTTAGTCCACAAGCTATTACGAATAAGGCTATTAAGAAAGGCCAGAATGATCCCAATCTGGCAACCGGGTAGAACAGAAAGGCTCCTGTAGCAAACAGACAAAGTCCGAAAATAATACCCCGTTTATATCCAAACCGTTTCATGATCAATCCTGCAGGAACGGCCATAATAAGATATCCTATATAGAGGGAAAACTGTACAAAACCCGATTGAGCTTTAGAGATATGCAAAATATTCTGAAAATGCTTATTCAAAACATCAAGAAGACCATGGGCAAATCCCCATAAAAGGAATAAACTTGTTACCAGGATAAAAGGAATCAGATAACTTGTTCCATCAGAACTTCTTAAGAAGGCGGCTTTTTTCCTGTTATTTGTCATTTTTGAGTGTATCTGAGTTAAAAGCCTCTTTTATTTCTGATATTGAGTGATTAAAGAGTTTTTGGGTTAATAAACTTAATTTGTACTCATTACCTGTGATATGAAATATCCTCTGAGTATGAGTAATCCTGCTTCCTGCAGAAAGCATAGCAGCAGGAGAAGAACTCTCAATCTCATAAAAAGGTCCCATAATACTCCCATCCGCCACAGGACCATCGTTATATGAGTTCACAACGTCACCGCTAAACGGGGCTGTCTGATCACCCCATTTGGAATTCACATACTTTGATGGATTTTCGGGAGAGGAATACCAAAGCAGTGTCAGAACTTGTTTTTCCGGATCGTAACTTCCGCAATAAGGCAGTGCACGCTGCGGAGAAATACCGATCTTACTTCTGAATTTTCCATCAGTTTTGAAAAACAGGATCCCATCTTTAATTATAAGCCTGTCAGAAGGGACCTTGCCAAAATAGTCGTCGGTAACAACCTTTCCTGATTCGCTTTCGCTTCCTTTCTTATAGGGAATGAAGACAACCCCTCTGGGAGAGGGATTGAACATGGCCAGCATCCAAACAGATAAAGCACCTGACTGTTCAGTCCAGTCCGCCTGACCTTTGTTTATCAAAGTGTTTTCCGATTCATAACCTACAAATAATAAAGAGCTATCAATCGGTATCCCGAGTGCTTGTTCAGCCTCATTTACTGCAAGTAATTTAACAGTCCGCTCGATTCCAATCTCCAACTTAGTACCTGAAGCATTGTTGAGTACAAAATCCTTCCTGAAACTTACCCTTTCACGGGACTCAGAAATTAAATCAAAAGGTTCAGTATCAATTTCCTTTGGTACTATCCAATTTGAAAAAACCTGTTCTGTTCCTTTTTTAAAATAGATGGAAAATGGCCCGCCTTCCGGGCCAAGCCAGAGACGTTCCTCACCACCGTAAGGATTAAACTGGCTGCTTACTTTGGAAGCTTCAATGAACTTATAATTAATCCAGCCAAAACTGGCTCCTTCACTGCCACCTACAGTGCTGGTCATAACCCTTCCCTGATATGCCGGAATGATCAATACAGATGCCTTTGATTCAGCATCTTTCAATTCGATAGTTTTAATATTATTATCGGCAAAGAAAGCTACATCTGAGCCATACGTTCCTTTGTTAAATGATTTTTTCATCGTATTGGAATTTTTATTCCCGGAGGATGAACAGGCTATCATAGAAACCAGCGAAACAAATATCAATGATTTGCTGCACTTTTTAAATATTGCTATTTTCATCTCTACCAGTTATTAATAATTATTATGCGTAAACCGGGCCATATTTATCACAAGCTCTGTAATCGGCACCCTCCGGTTCCATCCCGAATGAAGCCCATGCACTTGGTCTGAAAATTTTATCATCACTTACGTTATGCATACACACTGGAATCCTAAGGATTGAAGCCAGTGTAATAAGATCGGCTCCGATATGACCATAAGATATTGCACCATGATTGGCTCCCCAATTGGCCATTACAGAATAAACATCCTTGAAAGGTCCTTTTCCGCTTATCCTGGGTACAAACCAGGTTGTGGGCCAGGTCGGATCAGTGCGTTTATCTAATACAGTATGAATCTCATCGGGTAATTCAATAGTCCAGCCCTCAGCCAGTTGCAGAACAGGACCCTGACCTTTAACAAGGTTTATTCTGCTCATAGTTACAGGCATTTGTCCGGCAGTTTTAAACTGCGAGGAAAATCCTCCACCCCTGAAATATTCAAGATTACCCGGGCACCAGCGGGTATTTTCAAGGCATTTGGATACTTCTTCCGGAGTGATATCCCAGAATGGTTTCATCACCGGATTGCCTTCTTTGTCTTTTTGCCTGGCAGTTGCATCAAGGGTAGTTGAACCTGAATTTATTAAATGAATTATTCCGTTAGCTGCCAGACCTGACAAATCATAGCCTGTTACCCTTTTCACCGATTCAGGACTCCAGTAAGTCCGGACATCAGAAAATATCTGGGCTGTATTAGTCAGAAGGTGACCAAAAAGCATTGATACTCCATTAAGGCTATCATTCTCAGTAGCAAATACAAAAGCCTGCCGAATCCCGTTCCAGTCAAATGATGAATTTAAAATGGCCTCCGTAAAATCGCCATTGGGATAAAAGTCGGTCCACTGGCGCTGTCCCTGGAAACCTCCAGCTATTGCATTCCTTCCCCTTGCCTCTTCACCAAATCCAAGTGCGGCAAGCTTCGGATTTCCTATCATCAGGTCTTTTGATATAAGGGTCATCTTCACTACAATCTCCCATTCCCAGTCTTTTCTCTTTCTATCTGACGGATTTTTGTTTACATCATCACCTTCAATACATTTTTCATTTACCCATGTCATAGCTTTTTTAAATTCTTCTTTGTCATATATTTCCTGGTCAATACGGCGAAGAATTTCTGTCATGTCAACAAATTCGGTCCTCATTCCGAGATAATCCTGAAAGAAATCAGGACTGACTGTTGAACCAACTATTCCCATGGAAGTATACCCTAATGACAGGTATGTTTTTCCTTTCATTAAGGAAGCAGCAAGTGAGGCTTTCACAAACCGAAGAATTTTTTCCTGAACATCAGGAGGTATTGAATTATCACCTGCATCCTGAACATTTTTCCCGTAAATACCAAATGCAGGCAAACCTTTTTGTGTATATCCTGCCAGAGCTGAAGCCAGATATACAGCTCCCGGACGTTCCGTACCATTAAAACCCCAAATAGCCTTGGGTACCGATGGGTTTGTATCCATTACTTCCGCACCGTAGCACCAGCAGGGAGTAACAGTGAGAGAGACAGTAACTCCTTCACGTTCAAATTGGTCAGCACACCGTGCTGCATCAGCAATCCCACCTATAGTAGTTTCCGAGATAACACACTCAACAGTTTCTCCGGACGGGAAACGTAGGTTTGCTTCAATTAACCTCACAGCAGCCTGTGCCATATTCATTGTCTGTTCTTCAAGAGATTCCCTTATTCCTCTTTCACGGCCATCTATTACCGGACGTATACCAACTTTTGGTAAGCGTCCTATCAGTCTGTTTGTCATTGATGTAAAATATTAGATTAATAAATATGCATGATTCAGTTAAACGTTTAAGCAATAATTAAATAAATAATTTAACAGGACTCCCGAACAATTAGTTTTGAATTTAACATAATATGGCTTGTTTTACTCGATCTGTTAATTAAGTCCAATAAAATCCTGAATGCTTCTTTTCCCATTTCTTCGAGTGGCTGCTTAACATATGTAAGCGGAGGATGGTATAAATCAAAACATTCACCTCCGTCAAATCCAATAAATGCAATGTCGTCAGGAATTATTATATTGTTTCTCCGGGCACAAAACAACCCTGAAACTGACAGAGCATTAGTTGCAAAGATAATGGCATCTGCCTTTTTGTTTTCAATTAACAAGTCATTAAAAACCCGATCCATATCTTTCTGGGAATGATCATATCTGATTTCTTCAATACTTATGTAATCTGAGAAATTGAACCTATCCATAGCCTCTTTATATCCTCTTATACGATCCTCCATGTGAATTAATGATGACTTGTAGGCAACCAGTGCAATCTTTTTATAGCCTTTCTCAACCAGATAAGTAGTTGCATCATTTGTTGCACTGTAATTATCAAGAACAATATGGCTGGCATTAATTTCAGGGAAATAACGATCAACGAGAACTATCGGGATTTTTTTTCTGAGAAGATTCCTGATTTGCCCGCTTGTACCTTCAGTCGGAACAATGATGAATCCATCTACCTGCCTGTTTATAAGAGTATTAATCAGCGATTCAGATTTAAACTCATCTTCATCAGAGCTGCCAAAAACAACAGTATAGTCAAAATTACTTGCCTCATCTTCAATGATCCTGGCAAGTTGTCCAAAAAATGGATTTGCAATATCTGCAACAATAAGCCCAATAGTTTTAGTAGATCCCATTCTGAGACTGCGGGCTATCTGATTAGGCTGGTAATTTAGTTCCTCTGCTGCCTTCCTGATTTTTTTCACAATATCAGTTCCGACCCTCTTCTCTTTTTCATGACCATTCATTACATATGAAACGAGAGCTATTGAGACTCCAACCTTATTTGCAATGTCTTTTAAGGATACTCTTTTGTCCATAATTCTAATACCTGGCGTATTTAAGCTTCATACTTTGAAACGAGCTTGGTTCCTCAGAAAAGATCAAAGTCAAGATATGCTTAATCGTTTAATTAAACAAATATTTTAACGAGTATTTACAAATAGCTGAATAACAATTTGTCAATACAGGAAGTTAGAATACTGATTACTAATATATAATAATGTTTTATAAATGCATTTTAAATGGTAAGAAGATACTTAGACTAATTTTTTGGTTGTGGAGCAACATATATTACATCCTCTTTCATCTGTACTGTATCTTTATGTTTGTCAAAAACAGCGAAACCTAATAAAATCAAAAGAGCAAGGATAAGAATCAACAGAAATGGTCCGCTCTTTAAAAATTCTAAAACAATGGACTCCTTTTTCATTTCAGGAAATAGTTAAAGTGATATATGCAGTGAAGCAATATTTTAGTTTTGTAATTTTGTAATGTTATAAAAAGATATTGTCAAACAGATTCAGAATATTTTCTGAACAAACTACCAGAAATTCTAAATCGGGTTCATCCAGGTAAGTTGTTTGTTAATATTATCACTAAGCTTATAAATTCGTTTATGTTTGTCAATTGTTTCTCCGACAATTTCGATCCTGTCAAGGTCAGCAATACCTGATCCGGTTTGAGCACAAAAATTCAGATAACCGACCTTTGAAAAATCGATACCCATCAGTTCAATTGCAACCCGGTCGGCAGCCAGCCAGTCCATCCCGGCCACACAAACCTTATGATCGACCGGTGTTCCATTATTGGGGCCATTCCCTTCCATTCCCTTAAAACCATCAATAACAGCGAGGTGAGGGTGCAACTGACGCGATAATGAATAAAGATTATAATTGATCCCTCGAAAGCCACCGCCATGAGCTATTGGCTTATCATTAACAGTTCCTGGCTTCCTGGAAGCGCTCCATGAAAAACCGATATCTTTCAATGGTGCTCCTAAAACAATGTTTTTAAGTGATAAGGTAGCTAAAACACGATCATGTGTTTTCATCCTGGCCACCGATACAATAAATGCATCAGGGTCAAGAAGGATACGAGACATCCTTATCGGATGAGGTCTGAAATCTTTTTCATCAAAAACATACAGAATATCAAATGGTTGCTGATCAAGATCCACCAGTTTTACCGGATATTTAGTAACGAGTGAATAATATCCATAATTCCTATAGCCATCCAATGTCGGACCACCTGCTGCTGATTCTGCTATAATTACATTTTCTGTTTTTCCGATGGATTTTAGAAATTCCAGTATTCCTTCAAGGGTATCAACATGGGTGGCGCATAAAGGAACATCAATAGATACATTATTGGGTTTAAGTACAACCCGACGTTTTCCGATTGCCTGTGCGATCTGTTTTGAAAAGGGGTTAAGTGCACGGTATACCATATCTGCCCTGTTATCACCAGTAGTAAGTGCCACCTGAGATGAGAATTGCACAGGGGTTCCAAAGGAGGCAAATGTATCGAAAGGTCTGATGCAAGTCGCAGCCAATCCGCCCAATATGGAGGTTTTCAAAAAATTACGCCGGTCATATACTCCCATCTTTCAGAGTTTTAGATAATCAATAGATTCAAAAAGATATCAATAATTCACGAACAAAGTTCTGACTTTTAAATCCTTTTATAAGTGTAATAAATTTGTGAATAACGGCTTTTGACAAATCATGTCAGAGAATCTTTATTTTCATAAATTTTAGTTATGGCATTCACAATATCATCCATATCCTTTTTGCTTCCTAACAATATGCTTTGATAAAAAGTAACCGCCTCATTGCAGAGTTGATCGTTCCCTGGCAGATGGTTTTCTTCACGCCACTTTTTAAGTCTGGATTCAGAAAACAGCCTTTTATATCCCCTTGAGTTAAATGCTTCTTCGAATAATCCGTCTTTATTCTGCTGACCATATCCACCGGTTGCAGGAATGCCTTCAGCTACCAGAGCATTAATGAATTTCTCTTTGGGAATATTGTTGAATTTCTCTTTTATGTATCTGAAGGGATATAAATGATAAACTGCCCGTGTTGCACCATCAGCAAGCTTATAGGGAACAATCCCGGGGATATCTTTTAACTTTTTATCAAGGTATAGTGCATTTGAAAGTCTTATATCATTATCCTTTTCAATACGTTTCATCTGCGATAAAAGGATAAGTGCCTGTGACTGCTGCATTCTGAAGTTACCTCCCCTCAAAGGGTAACCAGGGGTGACCTTCATATTTCCATATGGTCTGCCGCAGTTATGAGCTGAATGGCAGTGGTCCATAATGTCATCGTCATTCCCTAAAATAGCGCCACCTTCACCAGCAGGAAGATGTTTCGAATTCTGGAAGCTGAAACATCCCAAATCCCCGAGTGTCCCTGTTCTCTTGCCCCGGTATTCGGAAAGCCATGCCTGACAGGCATCTTCTACGACCTTAAGCTTATGATTTTTAGCGATTTTGTTTATACTGTCCATATCTGCAGGCAAACCATATATGTGAACAGGGAGGATTGCAGAAGTGCGATCGGTTATTCTGGCTTCTATCTTTTTTGGATCAAGCAAAAAAGTCTCCGGATCACTATCTACAAATACTGGCAACGCTTTGTGATAAAAGATTGCATTATATGTTGCAATAAAAGTATAAGGTGAAACCAGAACTTCGTCACCGGCATCCACCCCAAGTACACCTAATGCTGTTATGAGGGCTGTAGTTCCACTGGCAGTGGCTACGCATCTTTTAGCACTCATCAGTTCTGCATATCTTTTCTCAAATTCTTCCACATGCTCACCACTACCGCGCCACCATCTTCCACTTCTCAGCATTTCAATAATGCCGGGTTCAGCAGACTGATCCCACACAGGCCAGTTTGGCCAAGAGCCGGGATGAACCTTTTCTCCACCATTGATTGCCAGTTTCACCTTGGCATAACTTCCACTGCCAATAGATGATAATGGCCAGCTGATCATTGTCCCCAGCATACCTGCAGAAGTTGTGGCAATAACCTGACGTCTGGTAAATTTTCTTGTTTTCATGAGGATTCTTTTATTTGAAGATTATAATTTTTGAGGTGTTACAGATGAGCTAGAATTACTTTCTAATACTCAAATTTAGTTAAAATGGATAAAAAACAAAATATTATCAAAGACTAAAGTTGATAAATACTGTTTTAAATTAATATACATACCTGTATTGAATTGAATTGCTTTCAGTGAGCGGATTTGCCAAACTATAACTCACTCCGGAGCAATTTATGGATCGAACCAAACCATGTAATATATATCTTATCTCATGTGGCCCTATCGGACATTTAATGCACCTGAAAAAGATAGCTGTAGTCTGTATCCTGCAATTGGTAAATTCAAAAACAAAATATTTAAAAATGGTATTAACATTACTAATCATTAGTAGTACCAATTAATAACAAATCAGATAAATGAAGAAGTATCCATTATTAGAACTGCTCATAATAAATTGCTTGTACCTGATAATGATTTCCTGTTCAGACAGCAAATTAATAAGGCAAACTGATGATGAAGCTGAATTAGCAGCTGTCAAATCTTCAATTCAAGGTTCAATAGGCTGGGCTAAAGAGAAGGATTTCCCATTGCTTTATAGCATAATTGCCAATGACTCAAATTACCTTGAGGTTGATCCTGACGGGAGTATAATCAGGGGATTTGACCAGTTTAAAAAGAACGAGGAGTTCTGGAAAAGTTCCGATTTTAAAGCTATTAGGTATGATATTCGCGATCTGAAAATAAATCTGTCAGTGAACAGAGATGTTGCCTGGTTTTACTGTCTCCTTGATGATGTCAATGAATGGAAAGGGCAACCAGCGTCGTGGATTAATACCAGGTGGACAGGAGTGCTTGAAAAGAGAGAGGGGAAATGGACTATCGTTCAGATGCATTTTTCGTTCGTAAAAGAATAATTGTTAAAAATTTTATTTCTTAGACCTTCAGTCTTCAACAATTATAGTTGAACACTATATAAACGTCGTTCCGATGTCCTGGAAGACTTTTGCAATCAACATACACTGACTACTTCAATTATGGGTATTTTTTGACAAATATCAGAATGGTTCTCAGGCTTTTATTTTGGGAAAAAATTCACAAAGTGGTTGCAATGTAATATTTTCATACATCCTACTGTCTAATTATTTTACACATCACTTAATTAATATATTCATATATATCTGATATTATGTTATTTAATATTTTGGCATACTCTTTGGTTTATTACTTCACAAAACTGTATGGAAAAAATGAAAAGATTCATTTGGATAGTAACATTGTTGTTGATCATATGCTCCGGTGAAATATCAGCCCAGGATAAAAAATGGACACTAGAAGATTGTATTAATTATGCTGTTACAAACAATATCGCTCTTCAGCGACAGAGGCTTCAGACTGAAACAGCTGAAGTAAATTATCTCAAGTCAAAAATGGATATTCTGCCTTCGCTTAATATGGGATCAGACGCGAGTATTCAGTATGGAAGGTCAATAGATCCTATCTCTAACGGAGTTACGTTCCTGCAGAACTTCAGGAATGGGTACCAGCTGAGTTCAAGTATCATGTTGTTTAATGGATTTGCTGCACTGAACACGATTTCAGCCAATAAGTTCATGCTTAAAGCCGGACTTGAAAATGAAAAAATAGTCAGGAATACACTTATTATCGATATCATGGGGCAGTATTACCAGGTTTTATATTCCAGAGGACTTGAAGAGGCTTCAAAAATGCAGCTTGACCTTTCTGAAAAACAGCTTTTCAGGATTACAAAAATGGTTGAAACTGGGAAAGAAGCATTGTCAAAACAATTTGAAATTGAGAGCCAGGTTTCTGCGGATAAATTGTCTTATACAATCGCCCAGAACACAGCAAATCAGGCTGTCACAACACTTAAGCAGACGCTCAGGCTGGAACCCGGTTCAGAATTTGATATACTGAAGCCTGATCTGAATAACATTCTTATCACAGATTTTTCTTTTTCTCCCGACAGTATTTACAGAATCGCTTCACAAATCCTGCCCAGGCTCAGACAAATCGAATACGAACTGAAAGCCTCAAAAAAACAGATAACTGCTGCAAGGGGAAATCTTGCACCAAGTGTGTCTGCAGGAGCTCAGGTTTTTACGGGGTACTATACCCTTCTTAATGATACATCCTCGCATACCCAGTACTCAACCCAGATGAAAAACAACTTCGGCCAGGCTATAGGAGTTTCTCTGAATATACCAATATTTAATAATTACTCCACGGCAAGAAATATTAAACTGGCAAAAATCAGGAAGAATGATAACGAGCTCAGGCTGGCTCAGGAGAAAAATAATCTGTACATAGATATTGAAAACAGCTGCCTTAACTATAACAGAGGCAAAGACGAATTTGCAGCTGCCAGAGCAAATTTTGAATACAATAAAAAATCATTTGAAGCAGTTGAGAAGAAATTTGAATCAGGACTGGTGGATGTAACCAGTTATTCGCTCGCAAAAACTACCCTGTTCAAAGCTGAAACGGAAGAACTCAGAACAAAACTCCAGCTCCTTATAAGAAAACTCACTATACAGTTTTACTCCACAGGAGAATATGAAAATATTTTGAATTAAAAAGATATTAAAGTTGAAGGGTTGAAAAGTTGAAAAGTTGAAAGGTTGAAAGGTTGAAAGGTTGAAAGGTTGAAAGGTTGTAAGGTTGAAAAGTTGAGGTTTGAAAAAAATGAAAATATTGAAATTGAACATATTCTTTAAAACTATAAGTACTCAAGGCACTTTAGACACTTTAGGCACTATGGATACTCTGACTATAAATTATATAAATATTACTAATTACTAATAAAAAACTTGAAATGAATACTCCTCTTGAAACAATGGATAAAGTGATCCCAAAGAAAAAAGGCATTCAGAAAAAACATATCGGATATCTGGCAATTGGTATCGCTATGATCGTTCTGATATATATGGCTTTTTTTGCAGATCGCACTTCAACATATAAGGTTGAAAAAGACAAACTCATAATTGAAACAGTTACTGAAGATCAGTTCAATGATTACATAACAGTTCCCGGAACTGTAGAACCTATTACAATAATCTTTCTTGATGCACAGGAAGGCGGTCGTGTTGAAGAGAAACTAATTGAAGAGGGATCTATGGTGAAAAAAGGAGATATAATACTGAAACTTTCAAATCCGGACCTCCACCTTAATATACTTGACAGTGAAGCACAGTTAGCTGAAAAAGAGAACTTCCTCAGGAATACCCAGATTAATATGGAGCAGCAAAGATTACAGATAAAAAGAGACCTGGTAACACTCAAATACGACATTGAAAGGAAGGAGCGTAACTATCAGCAAAATGTCATTCTTATGAAAGATAATCTTATTTCGAAGGAAGAGTTTATCCGGTCAAAAGAGGA
>JGI20214J51088_10000229_pt1 | contig 40916 bp, 36 predicted proteins | sample WetSurMetagenome_FD_51088 | JGI IMG/M metagenome (IMG submission 51088) | reverse complement strand
CCCTTGCGGCCACAACCACAATCTCTGTTTGAAGACCCCGGTCTGATGACTGTATGACCTATCTCCCCTGCAAAGCCATCATGGCCGTAAACCAGCTTTCCGTCAACGACAAATCCACTTCCAAGGCCGGTGCCCAGGGTGATGACAACAAAGTTTTTCATGCCTTTTGCACCTCCGTAAATCATCTCGCCAACAGCTGCCGCATTGGCATCATTGGTTACAACAACAGGGAGATTGGTGTGACGGTTAAACAGGTCTGCCAGCGGTATTATTCCTTTCCAAGGCAGATCGGCAGGGTATTCAATAGTACCTTTATTAATATTGCCCATAGGTGCGCCTATTCCAAAACCGAGTATATCGACTTCCGGACACCGCTTTTCCTTTGTAACAATTATCTTTTCATAAAGAGCGGCTACAAAAACCTCGGGTTCTACATATTGAGTGGTGCTTAAACTATCTTCGCCAAGAATATTTCCATCGCGGTCAACAAAACCAAAAACGGTGTTTGTACCGCCTATATCAATGCCTACAACTGCAAGTTGCTTTCCCATTCAATGGTATAATTTAAAGTAAATGTAAATATAATCTTTACATTCCATTGAATGAAAAAAAATGCAATTATAAAACCATCGGCTATAAAAATCAGGATGGCAGGTACTCGTTACCAACCTTTCGTGCACGGGTGGGTTTGTCGAGGTTGATGCCGAGAGCCAGGCCGGTTTCAACAAGTATGTTCCAGCCTGCTGCAAGCTCAGTATAAGGCGTGGCATCTCCGCTTTCAGGGATAATGACAGTATTGAAACGAGTCTGTTCAGGAGCAACGGCAATTACATTCATACCAACGCCCTTCTCAAGCACTTCTGCGAACTTATCCTGCTCTTCCCTGAATGGATTGATCCATATCAAAACCTCATCGTGATTCATTACCTCTTCAATGCCATGAACAGCATAGGTGCCTTCAAGGTATCCGGAACGCTTGCGGGTTATCTCATTGGTTTTCAGAGCCAGTTCTTCGGCAACACCGTTATTGCGGCCGGCAAACCAGATGACAGGGGCAGCCGCGATCTTCCTTACTGTTTCTTCATCGATTGTAATGGACAGTGCCTTTTCAAATGCACCTGCAGCACCTTTGACAAATTCCGTATCCCTACCGTCTAATAAGTGCTGCAGGGCATCATAGAACAACGCTTGCTCAACAACCGATTTGGTTGCAGCAACAGCCTCTTCCTTCCCACAATTCAATATGTTTGTACGATTTGCCAATTGCTCCAGTTTAGTCTCTTTATTGGCAGTGATGGCGAAGAGCTTTTTGTGACCTTCAACCTTTAACTTTGTGAGCAGTCTGACAACCTCTTTTGTTTGACCGGAGTTAGACGCTGCAAAGACAGCATAATCACCCAAATCATACTCGAGGGCCTGTGTTGCTCCTTCTGTAAAGAGAGGCAGTGAATAGTTTTTTCTCATCTGTTCATAAAGAGCTCTCTTTGCCGGGAAGATTCTGCTGCTGCCTTCTCCTGTAAGAAACAGGGCGCGGCAGTTCTTCACTTCATTGCAAAAAGGGATAACACAGGCCGGGTCGAAATTCCTGATCACATCCGGAGTCTCAAGCATCTCTTTAATAAGAGCATACCTTGTATATCGCGCCTCTTTCAGATTCATCTTTTTAAATTTTTTGCTTTAACTATATATTCAGCCAGGTCAGTCTGCACCTGCGGAACAGACTGGAACCCGCCGCCCAGATGTTGCCAGTAAACCTCGGCATAATCTACTTCTGCCATACGTCCATATTCACGGTTGCCTTCAAGTACGTAACCAAAGAAATCATCAATCTTATGCATGTGTTTCATCAGCTCCAGTTGCGAATGATGGCGGCCGAGCATCTCTTTTTTCACCTCAACCACGCTGGTGACATCAACAAAAAAATCAGGTGCGGTCAGCTGTGCTCCGAGAGGATCACTTAGCTTCAGTGGCGCAGAATGATAAAGCAGAGGAGTGATGTCAAGCGGATCCTCATCAACAGGTACCGGATCAAGTGATGAAACTATTGCTGCTGCTTCAACAATGGCTGCCGTGGCCCGGTGATCAGGATGATAGTCATTTGGCAGATGCGTGAAAATTACTCCGGCCTTTACCTTTCTTATCAGGGAGATGGTCTTTAATCTTAACTCTTTGGTGTCATAGAGAAATCCGTCGATCCCGCCCAGATTATAGTACTCGGCACCAAGAACTGCGGCAGCGGCTTTTGCCTCCTGGTATCGTACCCTGAAGGTCTCTTCCATTGACATGTTGCAACCACCGAGCTCACCTCCCGTCATTGTTGCAATGACGATCGTGTATCCTTTTTCACTTAAAAGCTTCAGGGCCCCGGCATTCCAGGACTCAGCATCATCCGGATGCGCATTAATTGACAGAATCACTTTGTTGAACTTCATAGCCATCTTCTTCCCTATGTAACTTTAACTTACTATAATATCTTTCAGCCTGACAAAACCCGGCAAGTCACCGGATAGAGGCTTCATATAATTCAGGAACTTTTCAGAAACAAAATTTCCCTCACTGTTAAAATACTCTTCAGGCATTGGTCTTGCAGCCACTGCCACCTCCTTAAGAGGCACTTTTCCGTATTCAATCCTGTAAGGAGAATTACTGACCCTGTTCATTGTCACCATGAAACCTGACACTCCCTCTTCGGCAAGCCGTACAGCTTTTACTCCACAGTTAAATGCNTCCCTGATGTCATTTGGCAGTGCTCTTACGAAGTCGCTCATTATCAGCGATTCTGTTATCTGAAACTCGCCCCTGATATTGAATTTTTCAGAAATCATGCGATGCAGGTTAATAGCAGCGCTTGTCCCACCCATTGCACCAAATTCCGTATTGCTGAACTTATCTTTTACCACTGAGGCGCTTACCGGTGTNCCGTCGGCANATTTTATTCCTTCACCGCATACTATGGATACCCAGCCATAACGCGATATGCACCGTTCAACATCACCCAGAAAATTTTCAGTGTTGAAAGAATGCTCGGGAGTATATATCAGATGAGGAGCGTCATCCTCCTCTTTCTTTGCAAGGGCAGTAGCAGCTGCAAGCCATCCGGCATCCCTGCCAATGGTCTGATAAATTACAAACTGATCCACCTTCTTCATGTCCCTGGCCAGCATGCCGGCCTGCATCACATTAAGTATATTGGACCACGCAGCAGATGGAAACCCGGGAGTATGATCAGTGCCAAAAAGATCGTTATCAACTGTTTTTGGAATGCCAACGCCAACCAATTCATAGTTATTTTCACGTGACCATGATTCAACCTTGTTAATTGTATCCATGGTGTCGTTTCCTCCAATAAGGAAGAAGTAACGAATATTGTGCTTTTTCAGTACCTCAAGTACTGCAGGGAAATCTTCCTCTTTGAGTTTATATCTTGTTGACCCCAGTGCAGATGAAGGTGTACGCTGCAATCCCCATATGACATCTTCAGGTTGTGCTGATAAATTGTAAAGCCGGTCATGCATAAGCCCTTCAATACCATAATGCATTCCATAAAGAGCATCTATTGAAGGAGAAAAGCTGCAAGCTGAAATAACTCCCGCGAGACTCGAGTTAATGACCGAAGTCGGTCCTCCGGACTGACCTATTACTGCATTTCCTTTTATCATTTTTGCTTTAATCAGTGAAAAGAATTTTTCCAAAGTATTCCGGCCTGTGAAAATCAGGCTTTTCAGTCTTTACCGGGTTCCACGTTACATAGTGAGGATTGCTCAGCCTGTCACCACATTTGTAAAAATTTGCCCTGAAGGTCTTCCCTTTCAGGCTATCTATCTTATGCCGGGTGAATACTTCAAAGGGAATGGCAACAGTAAGTGTCCAGCTGGTCTCACCATCTGTCTCAGTAAATGGATCTGTACCCATGGAACCAAGTGTCCGGATTTTGGCTGCCGTGTCACTGTCTATCCTTGTGCTGTCGTGCCTGCCGGTACCGCAACCTAAATAAATTGTGCCGATAGGGTTAAACTCGAAGTTATAGTAAATGCCGTCATCTTCGGGAGAAACAAAGAACTCTACACAGGAGTCTTCACATACCATTTCATTAATTTTAGATTTTTCAGCTTTAGTATGTGATTCCTTAACATAATATTTTAGAAATATTTCATTAAGGCTGTAAGCCATAGCAAACTGAACATCAGGCTTATACCTGAAGGTATTCCAGTTAATCACGGCAATAGGGTTTTTAAGGCAAAGTTCATCCAGCAAGGCTGAAACATCAGCCATTGCCGGACAAACTAACCTGCTCCCAAACTCTCTAACCTTAATTTCCATAAAATGTGTTGGTTTGGTTTACTTCTGAACCAAAAGAACCAATAATACAAAGGTATTACATGGAGATGAAACGTGCAAATTTATTTTATCTCTTTCCAGATTAATGCTGAAGCGCCGAGTACTGCGGCTCTTGCTTCAGGGAGGCCCGAAGGAAGTATTGAAAAAGTACCGCGGAAAACAGGTTGTACCAGTTCGTCTGTATATTTACGGGTCGGGACAATAATTGCATCACCCGCCTGTGCCAGTCCGCCGAAGAGGAAGATGGCCTCCGGGCTTGAGAAGACTACGCTATTGGCTATTCCGAGGGCTATCATGCGGGCAGTCTGGTCCATGGCTTCGGCGGCTATCACGTCGCCGGCAGCAGCGGCTTCCGCCACCCTTCTTGATGTGATCTCTGACGACTTCATGTTACGCAGAATGCTCTCTTCCCTGCGGTCACTGAGAAGGCTGAGAACGGTGCGTACAAGGCCCGTTGCCGATGCGTAGGTCTCCAGACAGCCTCTGCGGCCACACCCGCAGACCCTGCCCCCTGCCACCACAGTGAGATGCCCGAGTTCACCTGCAAACCCGGTATGCCCGTAAACAACCTCGCCGCCAACAACAATGCCACTGCCAAGACCTGTTCCAAGTGTGAGAATAATGAAGTCCTTCATCCCCTTTGCCGCACCAAACATCATCTCTCCCAGCGCTGCAGCATTGGCATCATTGGTGAGCCTGACAGTAAGACCGCTCTTGTGCTCCATCATATCGCCCAGTGGAACTATACCCTTCCATCTCAGGTTGGGAGCGAGTTCAATGGTACCTTTATGAAAATTGGCGTTGGGAGCACCTATGCCTATCCCCCGCAGTTTCAGATCGTTTCGCCCCTTCTGCATCTCAACTATCTTTGCAGACAGTGCCTCCACAAAATCTTCGGCAAAAGCATAGTCGGCAGTAGACAACCTGCCCTCACTCAAAACGTCTCCTTCACTGGTTACAAAACCTATTACTGTATTGGTTCCGCCGATATCCACACCGGCAACAATGTCTGTCATATAAATTTTTTTATGGTTAAACTTCTTTTAACAGCTCCGGTTTGGTCATGTAAGTATTAAGTACCAGCTCGCCAAAGAGAGTGTTGGCCCAGGCAAACCACTTACGTGAAAACTGCGCAGGGTCATCCTTCATAAACGACTCGTGCATGAAGCCCGTCCCGGCATGTGTTGCTTTCAGCATAGTCAGCGACTCAACAATGTCTTCGTCGGCTGATGCAGTGAGAGCCTTCATAGTTATGGCTATTGGCCAGATGCGGTCGGTGCCGGTATGTGGGCTACCTACGCCGTGACCCTTTGTTCCGCTGAAATAATACGGATTGCTCCTGCCCAATATAAAGCTTCTTGTATTTATATATAAAGGGTCGTCTTTATCAATTGTCCCAAGATATGGCATACCAAGAAGTGACGGCACATTGGCATCGTCCATAAAATTGTAGTTATAATATCCGTCAGTCTCATATGGTATTATCTTTCCATACTCAGGATGTTGTGCAACGGCATATTTATCAAGGGCAGCCTTAACCTCAACAGCCAGGGCACTTGCATCAGCTTTCAATGCTTCATCATGCAGTACCTCACCCGATATTTCCGCTATCTGGCGGAGCGATTTAACGGCAAAAAAGTTTGATGGTATAAGGAAGGGCCAGATGGTGGCATCATCAGATGGTCTGAAAATAGATACTATCAGGCCTACAGGCACCACAGGGTTACCATAGCCGGCGCCGGCAACAGTGTCGGTCTGCCATCCGGTGACACGCTGAAATCTGTACGGCCCTTTGTCTTCTTTTCTCTGTTGTTGTCTGAAGGTTTTTATTATGGCTGTCATTGCCTCTTTCCAACCGGTATCAAATACAGAGGTGTCTCCGGTTGCTTTCCAGTAGCCATATGAAAGCCTGACAGGATAGCATAAAGAATCAATCTCCCATTTACGTTCATGAAGCTCCGGTTTCATTTCGGTCAGGTCATTCTGCCATTCGCTGCCTGTGGGCCCGTCATTAAAGGCATTTGCATAAGGATCAATATGAATGCATTTCATCTGTCGGTTGATGACACCGGCAATCAGCTCTTTAAGCTTCGCATCCCTCGCAACCAGTGAAATGTACGGCCACACCTGTGCTGTGGAGTCTCTGAGCCACATTGCATGTATATCACCTGTAATAACGAAGGTGTCAGGGCGATTTTCCTTTTCGCTGTAATATACTGTTGTGTCAAGCGTGTTGGGGAAACAGTTTTCAAAGAGCCATGCCAGTTCATTATCACCCAGGTATGCCTTTATATCGTTTATTGTCTCTTCAACAGCTGTGCTCCGGAAGAGCCTCTTCTTCAATTCGGGCCTGTTTGTAATCCACCTGCTGCCAGTCATCTTCCCAAAAGCCGGAATACCAACGCCTATAGCGGCACCGGCAATAGCTGAGTTCCTTATGAATGTCCTCCGGGATGTCATTGTGATTGAGTTTTTGTTTTGACTTCAGGCTTAGCCCTCAGTCCGATGACTTTGGAATTTTTATTGCTTATATCCCAATCCTGATCTATTTCCCAGTTTATCTTTATTTCAACCTCCTGCGGATAATAGCTTACCGGTTCAGGCTGCCTCTTCAGGGCAAAGCTCCCGGATGTCCATTTGCCATCGCCATTGAGGTCGTAAATAGCTCTGATACGATATTTACCATGATCAACCAACCCAAAGGCGACCTTACCCGGAGCCACAATATCTTTCTGGCTTATAACTTTCTCCTTTTCGCCAAGGAGCTGAACAATGATCTTCCCTGAGTATCCGGTAATGTTAAGGTTTAACTTTCCGTAATCGGCATCCGTTGCAACCTTGAATTTGTACGCGGTTGAATCGTTGCTTCCTCCAAAGATATCAGAGAAGGCATGTTTATCGCAAATCAGGGTATATGATTCTCCGGGGATCAATTTATTCGTCAGCAGGAGTTTCCTGCTATTCCCTGGTACCTGGCTGAAAACGGGACTGAGTCTGGTGTAGTTGGTATCTATGGCCTGCTCAAAATACATTTTTGATGTGTCTGGCATATGCAGCGGGTTTACTCCCATAAATGCAGGAACGGTACCTGGCTTTATCACCTGTCTGAAAACCGGAGTGAGTAACTGAGGTTTTCTCTCCTTGCCTCTTCTCTGGGCTGGTGTCCTTGTTGCAAAATTCATCCTCACAGTGTCTGTCTTGTAAATAAGTGTGTGAGTTGAATCTGTATATGGGAATCTGACCAGCGCCTTTAGTGCACTCTTTGAATAAACCAGACTGTCTCTGATCCATATATTAAACGTGTCACGGGTGGGATTCTCTTCCATATACCACGAAGAATCGGACTCTCCCAGAATGTGCATTGTAACTTTCGCCGTGTCGGCAGGCCTGGCAAGTGTAAAAGTCATCAGTCCGGCCTTCTTTCTGTCAGAAGAGGTAAGGTACTGGTTCGTTTTCTCAGTATCAAAGAGGTACAGCTGAAAACGCCCCTTAGTAAAGAGATCTGGTTTTTGTACAACAGGCTTTGCTTCTGTCTTCCCCTTTGGTTTCTCAGGGAACCGCTTTAGAGTATCGAGCTTTACATTATAAAAATCCTTTGCTGAGATGGATACCACTGTATCGAGATAGGCAAACTGCTCGTCCCCACCGTCATATTTCCTGTTTCCGTTAATATCATTGAGAGCAAATATTCTGTAGGTCCCCGGTTTGATATGATTAATACAAAAACCGCCTGACGGATCAGGTTTGGTAATATATGCCGGAAGTGTTTTGGCCGGAGCAGTGTCAGAAAGATTTGAATAAAGCATAACAAGAACATCCTGTGCAGCTTCCAGATCCAGGGCATTAAACACGTTACCTGTAATGGAGAGTGAGTCAAGAATCGCCCCGGTTGAGAAACTGTACTGATAATTATTCAGTACATTGCCTTCATTGTTGTCCTTAATGGCATCCTGAAAATAAAAAGTGTATGTTGTGTTTTCAGCAAGCTTATCATCCCATTTCACAACCAGCTTCTTGCCTTTTAACATTATCTCCGGCTTCGCCTTCAGTGGCGGTGAAACCATGAATTTTTCACTGATCTTGTCAAGAATAACGTACTCATCAAAGGTTACTTCAAATGAATTAGAACTGAACCATTTTGAGCCGTTTTCGGGTTTACAATTCAATACAACAGGTGGCTTTTTATCTCTTGGCCCCCCTGAAGGAGAGCTCTGCCGTGCACATGATAATACTACTGCCGCCAGCAGTATGCCTGCAATTCCAAATATTTTATACATATGTTTCACCACTTGCAAACTTACATCAATGTTGCTTAATAAGCAACATTGGTGCCATCTGAAGAATTATCAGGATTTTTATTTATGTTTGTAGCTCAAAAGTATACGCCATGAACTTCCTGATAATTAACTGGGATGTAAACCCCGAGATTTTTTCGGCAACTGTTTTCGGACATATTATTGCTGTCAGATGGTACGGCCTGCTGTTTGCATCCGGATTTGTATTCGGATACTACATTATCAGAAAAATGTTCCGTAATGAGGGTCTCCCTGATGAGCTTCTCGATAAGCTGACGGTTTATACTGCCATCGGAACAATTCTTGGCGCCAGACTGGGACATTGTTTCTTTTATGAGCCACAATATTATATGGCACATCCGATTGAAATAATTAAGATATGGAAGGGTGGGCTGGCAAGCCATGGAGCTGCAATAGGCATTCTTATTGCCCTCTGGCTCTTCGTACGCAAGGAGAAGAAGCCTTTCCTGTGGGTCATAGACAGGGTAGTGATTGTTGTGGCCCTGGCCGGATGTCTTATCAGACTTGGCAATCTCTTTAATTCAGAAATATACGGAGTGGAAACAACATTGCCATGGGGATTCGTATTCCTCCAGGCTGGTGAGCGTGTTCCAAAGCATCCGACACAAATTTATGAAGCACTGGCTTACCTGATCACCTTTTTTGTGCTGCTACGTATTTACTGGAGGAACAAGGGAAAATTCACCCCGGGCCTCACTTTTGGCATCTTTCTTATAATGGTATTTACATTCAGATTCTTCGTTGAGTTTGTAAAAGAGGAGCAGGTGTCTTTTGAAAGAGGAATGAGCCTCAATATGGGACAGCTGCTGAGCATACCATTTATTCTGGCGGGTATTACACTGCTTATATGGGCTTTTATCCGGAAAAAAGCGGCTCCGGTTGCTTCAGTTAAAAAGTAAGCGGCAGGTTACTTATTAAGTATTCCGTTAAAAATCACTTCCAGGATTGCATTGAGCCGGCTCTCATTGTTCAGGTCCCTTTTGCGCCAGAACATCGGGACCTCAAAGCCCTTCAACATTGTCTGAATGGCCATGGCTGTATATTCACTGTCATTAACCTTAAAGGTACCTCTCTGTTTCCCGAGATATATCAGCAGCCTTATTATGGCAAGCTCCTCCCTGTCGTAATGCATTCGTATCTTTTCAATAAATTCATAATGGTCGAGGTTCTTGTCAAAGACAGCATTATAGTAGTTTGAGAGTTTTTCAAAAGACCTCATCCTTACAAATATATAATTCGTGAGCTTTTCGGCGGGGTCATCCACCTCCTTGATAGCCGTTGTAAGGTGACTGCGCAACTGATTGGCCTCATATAAAACAACGGCTTCAAATATCTCCTCCTTGCTCTTGTAATAGTAATAGATTGAACTCTTACCTTTTTTAAGCGCTTTGGATATTTCATCCATGGTTGTCTTTTTAAAACCATACCGGCTGAATATCTTTATTGCTGTGAGGATTATCTTTGTTCTGTATTCGTCTTTATTTACCATTGCTGACACCGAAAATTATACCCTTCCGGGCAAATATAATATCTTGAAACGAAAAAAAATAGAACTATCGTTGGTTTTGTTCGAAAAATCTAAAATGTTCCACGGTTTTTCACACAGCAAATAATAGTCAATTATTTTATAATTTTGTGTGCTATATTCATGAGTGTCTATTTAAATGAATGTTGGGGGAAAACATTACCGAAGTATATGGCCGGATGAAATTGATCCTTCACTGGTATGGATTATAGATCAGAGAAAACTGCCGTTTAGCTTTGAAATTATTCCGCTCAGGAGTACTGACGACATTTGTTTCTCAATCACGTCCATGGCAGTAAGAGGGGCTCCTCTTATTGGTGTTACGGCTGCATGGGGTATCGCGCTGTCGGCTATTGAGAATGCAGGATCGAAAGATCGTATTGCTGACATAAGAAATGATGCCGCCAGGTTAAAAGCCACCCGTCCCACGGCTGTGAATCTTGCATGGGCTGTTGACAGGATGATGGCTCTGCTTGAACAGCAGGAGCCTTCAGCTGATCTTGCTGCAGTTGCGCATAAAGCCGCCGCCATACTGTGCGAAGAAGAGGTCGAATGTTGCCGTCGCACGGGACTAAATGGTCTTCCCCTTTTAGAAAAACTTAGCAAAGAGAAAAATGGTGCAACAGTGAACATCCTTACCCACTGCAACGCAGGGTGGCTGGCTACGGTTGATTACGGCACAGCCCTTGCACCTGTATATATGGCTCATGATAAAGGGATAAAGGTACATGTATGGGTTGATGAAACGAGACCGCGTAACCAGGGAGCAAGACTTACTGCCTTTGAGCTGGGACAACACGGAGTACCTTTCACTCTTATACCTGATAATACAGGCGGTCACCTTATGCAAAACGGAATGGTCGATATTGTGATTCTCGGATGTGATCGTGCCACTATTAACGGTGATGTGGCAAACAAAATAGGAACTTACCTCAAAGCGCTTGCTGCTTCTGACAATAACATTCCGTTCTATTCAGCGTTCCCTGTCTCCTCTTTCGACCCTTCACTGGAGTGCATGTCTGACATACCCATTGAAGAAAGGGATCCCGAAGAGGTAATATTTATAGAAGGAAAAGGATTAAATGGCACAACAATTGTGCAACTTTGTCCTGATAATACGCCGGTTGCAAATTTTGGGTTTGACATTACTCCGGCACGTCTTGTTACCGGTCTTATAACTGACAGGGGAATATGCAAACCGGAGAGAAAAGAAATTGAATCGTTGTTATTACAATAAATCATTATGGAAGGAATTGTTAAATTCAACTGCTATTGGAGTCAATCGGGACCGGTCATCTCAGAAGAGCAGTATGAAATTATTAATCACTGGAGGGATATACTCTTCAATCTTGACCTTGTAGGGGCATACGAGAATGGTGTTGGCTTTGGCAACCTGAGTACCAGGATTGGAAGTACGCAGCAGTTCATCATAACCGGTTCCTCCACCGGTGACATTACAGAACTTGAGCCAGGTCATTATGTAAAAGTCTCCTCTTTCAATATTGATGACAATGCTGTCATGTGTGTTGGTCCGCTTAAAGCCTCATCCGAGTCGCTCACCCATGCTGCAATATATTCTGTTGATCCCGGGACAAGGGCGATAATTCACGTTCACAATGGCAGGCTCTGGGAAGAGCTGATGAACAAGGTGCCTACTACCGATCCGGCTATTGAGTATGGTACGCCGGCAATGGCAAGGGAGATGATACGAATCTTTAGCAGTCCTGAGGTGTTTGAAAAAAGGATAATTGTTATGGCAGGTGACAGGGGTGGATTGATCACCTTCGGCAATGACCTTGATGAAGCTGCCGATGTTTTGTTCCAGTATTACAATAAAGATGATCAATAACCTGATATCAACAAATTTTAATTATATTTTAGTAGAACCGTTGCATGCAACGGTTCTACTTTACCATATAAATTAAAATCAGCCTGACCATGTACAAATACATTCTGACCATTGCTGTTCTGTTTATTACAGGCACCTGTCATTCCTATGCCCAGGAAAGTTCTTCTGTCAATTATCTTGCCTCTCATTCTGCATATGCTACCGTTGATGAAAAGGGTAATATGGGAGAGTTTTCAGAGTGGATTGAAAACGAGGCAACAATTAAGTATTTCAAAACCATAAGTATGTTCATAGTAATCCCGGAAAATGAGGAAAAAGGGACTGGTTACTTTATACTGGCAGATGGAGTTACAGAATCAACAAATGAGAACGGTGATGACGAAATTCTTTACAAATGCAAAGATGCCAAAGATAATCTGGCAAACATACTTATTGCTAAAAGTAAAACACAAGAGGGGCAGATAGTGATATATGTTTTTAAAGAAAATGAATGTTTTGCATATTTCATAAGAGAAGTAGAGAACCCCGGGGCGGAAAGTAATTGATCACGTCGTTGTCGTAGAACCGTTGCATGCAACGGTTCTGCAGAATCACCGCAATGACCCCGCGTCAATTATGTATTAAATTTGCAAATAATTCAATTTTTAATTAATATTGCAGCCGATTTTAACGGGCCCATAGCTCAGCTGGTTAGCAGCATCCCGATCGCAGATCGGGAGGGTCGCAGTTAAGTATCGGAAGTTTTCAGGGCCCATAGCTCAGCTGGTTAGCAGCACCTGACTCATAATCAGGGGGTCGCTGGTTCGAGCCCAGCTGGGCCCACAAAAACAAATAATAAAACCCTCTAATTCAAGCGATTAGGGGGTTTTTGATTTTCTAGGGGGCCGGCTGGGGGGCCGAGTTAATAGTAATGAATCTATTCAGGTGGGGTTAATTCCTATTCTATCCTTTTGTTCTTTAGTCGTTTTGGAACAAGGTTTACATACGGAAGTAATATATTTATCGTTTAGTAGCTTATTATTTCTTCTACCACTATAAATTTTTGGTCTTCCCTTTGGATTATTAAAAAACATCGTGTGAGTAAAAAAAGGATACGCTCTTTTATCCAGTGAACATATTAATATACAACCTGACACCAATAATAGGCCAACAAGATGTTGATCGTCAAAATCACGGTGCACAATTAACTTTGAAACTCGCTCTGCCTCTTGGTCAACGCTTTGATCATCAATTAGAACGGCTTTACCTTGTCGACGAAATTCAGTAATTAAACCTAAATACTTGGAATTTGATACTTCTTCTTTATACTTAGTCCCTCCATATACGATCTTTCCCTTGCCTTCCCATATCCAATCAAAAACTGGCTTAAACTCATCGTGATTTGCACTAGAACTATTAAACACACTTCCTAGGGTGTTTGCGTCAATTATAATACACATGAATGTTAAATATTTAATAACTTTATTTGTTCTTTGATAAAGAACTCTCTGAATTCTTTGGGTTGTTCTTCACAATATGATCCATCATTTTTAATTGTGATACAAGTTAATTGATTTAGACCTTTATCCCTACTAAAGAATATTACTTGACTATCCATCAGTCCGTCTTTATTTTTTGCCCCATTCAGTTTGACTCTAAATCTATCAATAATAAAGTCACTATGTGTTTCAATAATGAAGCACTTTTTTTCAGTCTGGTTTGATTTAAATACCAAGTCGCCGAAAGCTGCCTGTCCTCTAGGATGTAAGTGAATCTCGGGTTGTTGAATAGCAAACCAAGAATTATTTGGTCTTGAAATTACTTCTACAATTATTGGTAAAATTTGCGAAACACCATACCCAACATTAGTAATCTTTATGGGATTTCCTTCTAAAGATACAAGTACCTCAAAAGGTGCTGTTTCACTTTTACCCAAAGGGTTGATTGAGATTTTGTCAAATAATCCACTATCGGAACCAAATTTAGCTAATATCTTTTCGACTTTTTTTGAAACTGCTTCATGTTTCTGATCACTAAGTAACTTTTTCAGTAAATAAGGTGAATGAGTACCATCAGGCTTAAAGTTTGTATTGTACCTATCATAAGTTCTTTGAGGTTCTGTCCTTATGGGGGCAAGCCAAGCTAGGTCCTTTATGAAAAGGGGCATCGAATAAGCAAGGGTACTATCAACTTTTAACTGATTAAATATTAGTATTTTAACTACAAAAAAAGCTTGATTTGGTAATGGCTCCGCTAGCGGTAATTCTGTATATTGTTTATTCTTTAATCCGTTTTTTTTAATCCACGCCTTAAAATATCTGGTCTTTTTTTCTCCCTGAATATTTTCTATTGTTATTTTATCATAGCGGTATTTTATTGATTTTTCTAAAACTAGCGCTTGTACATTATATCCCTTCTCAACAAAATTAATCTCAGATAATATAGGTAATCCATCGCATGAAATAAATTTCATTTTTACCGCACTTAACTCGACGTCACTTCTATCATTATCACCAAGAATACCAATTATGAAGTCTTTCCTACTTGGATTAGAGTAACTCGCTATTTCACTAAAATAACCGAGGTCGGCTTCTTCATTGTTGAAATCTACATTAAACCAGAATTTAAAATCTGTGAGAATCCGAATTAGCTTTAAAATTGAAGTTTTCCCCGTGCTGTTTTCACCAACTAGAAAGTTTATACTTTTTAGCGGAAGAAACGTCTCTTGAAAACCCCTGTAATTATCAACATATATTATTGGCATCTTTTAAGACTTTTATTTCAGCAATTTATTAAAGATTTATTGATACGTAGTCTTATCATAGTCTTTGTTTTTAAAGCTAAACATAAAATCTTAGATTTTTTTAACACCACATGCAATATTTTGGACAGGCTTTATTCTATAATTATAGTTACACTCATTCAAAATAGGATCGTCGGAATTCCAGATATAATGGAATATGCATCACATTTTTTACAATAGACAAGCTTTGCTTTTTCTTTGAATTCATCAAATGTCAATGCTATTTTAAAAAACTCTCTGTCCTCATAAGGAATCCTGTTTAACTCGACCTCTCTTCTTTTTGATCCGCAATCTTGGCAAATCAAGTGACTTTCCGAAAAGGATAATGTCATGTTGTCAACTTCTTCTGTTTTGTTTTCTTTATTCATATTAGTTATTGTTTTGATTATAAATAATTTCGTTTATAATGTCTAAATCTTCATATATCTCTGTTTTAGGCTTGAACATAAATCCTGCAACCTTGTAGTATTCCTCAAACTTTACATTATAATGTTTCGAGCTCTCAGGGAGTTGATTCCAATATTTGTCCTGTTCTTCATCATCATAATTTATTGATGTGAATAATCTTGAAACATCCCTGGAGCAATGCCAGGGCAGACGGTAAAACTCAACTTCGTTTTTGGTAACATATTTCGCCAGATAGCTGATTAAGCCGTTTTTACTCTGACCAACCTTTTTAACATCAACCCCGTTATATTTATCAATATCTATCTTTTTAAGAGCTTCAACGCCTTTTTTCTTCTCTGTCATTAGGGCTGTTCCCATAAACCCGTTAACCTGCTTAATTGACATAAAATCATTAGTGAGGAGATGATAGTGTATTGTCCCGTTCTTTTGCCTCTCTGCAACCCACAAGTATGAATTCAGGTTCATGCTTTTACGGCAACGGGTCAGCCATGTATTGAAAATCTTATAAGCATTCTCATCAGGTAAGCCACAGGGAAAACTGATTGAATAGAATGCAAGAAACTTCTTACTTTTTTCAAGCCGGCTGAATGCATGACATTTCTTTTTGACTTTTGATTTATTAAGCCTGAATGTTTTTCTTTCTTCTGTTTTCTCAGATGATTCGGGTATAGGACTGCTTTGATCTTTGGGTTTAGTGGATTTCCCTTTTTTCTTTCTCCCTGAGATTTTCGCCTTTTTGCTAACATCAATAAGCTCCCCATCAATCAACCTTAATTTTGACGAGCCCCCAAACATTGAATTTGCTACTAACTCTGTTTTGACAATACTTGAATATGATAATTTGAATGACATGTTTTTTTGAGTTTGAAATGTGTGGCCATTAATAAATCCAATGAAGGTTATTAAAGGTTATTATTAAAGGTTAAAAAAAAAGTTAAAGGAATTCGGGAATTGAATTACCCTTGTACAAGCGCTTAAGGAACTTTGTGCTCCGGCGGTCATAAACATTCATATATTTCCAATCCGGATGCTCTCTGTTCAGGAAGTCAGCAAAACCATTCAGCTTATGGACAAACTCCCAACTCTTTGGCTTTTCCATTGGGAAAAATGCAATCACGGAGTAATCGTTATCATGTGCCATAATTACCCCCTTTTGTATTTCAGATTCCTGACTGATTTTATTGCCTGATCAATCTCTTCAGGCTTATATAAAACCCTATTGCCAATCCGGTAAGATTGAATTATTCCGGCTTTTGACCAGTTATTAAGAGTAGGCAGTGAGATGCTAAGAAGTTTGGCTACTTCAAAACGGTTTAAATAAGCAAGTCCCTTGCCTGATTTTTGGGTGGTTGATACCTGACTAAGTTGTTCTTCAAGAACCTCCTGAAAAAGCTTCCTAAGATCATCGGTGTTGATCCCTTGTAAGATTATTGAATTCATACTTTGCTGTTTTAATTACAACAGCGAAAGTATTTCGGGTTTTACAGAGTAGTAAAACCAGTAGTACTACTATTTTTTGGCAATAATTTTATCTAAGTCTTTTTGAACTTTTTCTTCTTGTTCTTTAAACCCTACTTTTTTAAAGTATTCCAGAACTATTTTTAAATTTTTTTCGGTTTTTTCCCCTTCGAGTTTGCTGAAATATTGCCTCGTCGTTTCCCAATCTCTTCCAATAATTGGAGCATAAATATCAGCCCTTTTATAATTGTTCTGAATATCTTTCGCAATGCCCAAATACTCCATAATTAACATCTGAACAAAATGCGAATATTTTTCTTTTTTCTCTTTTTTTTGCTTCTTGAGTTTTTCAAGTTCTTTTTCAAGAGCTAAAACCCTTAGATTTTGTCCATGCGTTATTGACATACACCTGATTATTTGAAAAATGGATGATCAAGTAATTTGTTTGCATTCTCTTCCTGAGATATACGAATATACCTCAAAAAATTCTTTTCTGTCTGATGACCTGTTATTTTCATTATGGTTATTGACGGAACACCTGCCAGATACAGGTTTGTTGCAAAACTCCTGCGGGCGGTATGCGTCCCGATCAGCTTATACTTTTCTTTTGCCTCCTTCTTTAATTGGCCTCCTTTCGTTATCGCTGTTTCCATCTTATCGGTAATCTTTGCAAGGCTTCCAAGATGTTTAAGATTCAGGTTCATCTTTGGATTGCTTAAAGCTTTGGGCAGTTTATTATTATACTTTGAAATGATTTCTTTTACATACTTATGCAGAGGGATAATAACAAGTTCATTGGTTTTACTTGTTCTTATCCTGATTTTATTCCCGTCCATTATGTTTTCAGGCTTAAGCTGTGAGAAATCAGAAAAACGTAAACCAGTAAAACATCCTATAATAAACAGATCTCTTATTTCATCAAGTTGTTTGTCTTTTGACAGATCAAGTTTATAAATCTTGTCTATCTCTTCCATATTCAGGTAAATCTTTTCAGGCTCTTCTGTAGGACGTTTGAATTTCTTCTTTTTAAATTCAACGGTTGTGTTTATACCTCGTTCCGTAGCTTCATTAAGGAACGTTTTTAAAACTTTAATTTGCTTGCCTATCGTGTTTTGTGAATAATCTTCCTTTGTCAGGTATCCAATGAATGAATTATAAAACTCAAGATCAATATCTGAAAAATCTATCTTCTTATTTACTGATTTACAAAAGTTCTCCAAATGCTTTTTTGCTCTTTCATAAACAAGAATTGTCCCCTTTGCTTTAATCGGTCTGCATTCTTCAATAAATTTATCAATGAAGGAGAACAGGTCTGGCTTTCCAGCAGACTCTGAAAACCTGATGATCTTATCAAGCTCTTTTTTTAAAAGGCCATTAGTTGGCTCATCTCCATCATTTAATATTTTTCTGTATGCAGTAAAAGCGTTTGATTTAAGTAATTCCAATCTTGCATTAAACTCAGGATATTCCGAAAACTTTTTTGTCTCTTTTGCCTTATGATCAGCTGTATTCCAAAAAGCCGGTTTTATTCTTTCACCAGTTGAATACTTTAGCCTTTTGTTATTATAATTAATAACCATATAAACAAGGGTTTCATCCTTGATTTTAGGCTCTTTAAGTTTGAATGTGACTTTTGCCATTTTATATTCAGTTTTGACTCTCCGAATATAATGATTTTTCTTTTCAGGGGCCGGCACAGGGGCCTGAATTATTTAATCTGATGATTTTTGACAATTTTTGCTTATTGCTATAAACGGCTATTATTGGCCAATATAGTGTTAATCTGAGTAAAATGGAGTAAAAACAAGAATAATAAAAATTGGCCCAGCTGGGCCCACAGGAAAATCAAACACTTACAAATTTAAATTGTAAGTGTTTTTTTTGCCTGTTCAGTGCCTGAATCAGGATAAAATGGCACGTTTGGACTGAAAAGCCGTATTTGAGATATTCAGATATAACTCTTCTTCACATTGGATTAATCAAATTTGTAACCGGTAACTGACTTGAAATCAAAAGTGATTAACATTTTCCTTTTTAAATCAACAAAATATTTATCAAGATTGCTTTGGATCGTGACCCCCCAACTCGAGTTTTTATTAGGGGTGGAAGTCCAATATAGTGCATTACAATTATCCTGATAAATAGTAGCCCCGGTTTCTAAACTGATTTTCCAGATAGTAAATCCTGAAAACAGATATACATTGTTGTCATTATCAAATGAAACTGAGTATATAGTTGACATTTTATCTTGAAATTTCCACCTGGTCTTACCGGTATTCTCATCAACCATCTCAAGTGAACATCCCCCTGAAGGCTCATCATAGTAATAGTTAATGTCTTTGAAGATTCCTCCATACTGGATTAATATGCCAAACCTGGTTTTATAAATTTGCCGTAACGAGGAATAATCTGTTATACTATCAGACCAGTTTTCTGTCTTCCCTTTATAATCAACTTTTGAGAGAAAGTAATCTTTCTTTCCTGTATGCTTACATGTAAAATAAACAGATCCGTTGTCTATCACATAATTTGAGTTTTCAAAATGCATGAAAAAAGACTTTTTGTCAGTTTTATCTGCTGGCATTTGCAGGTAAATATCTTCACCCGTTTTTTCATCCAGTATCTCAATGCCATAATCAGATTTTACCAGAACTATGCCATCTTTTACTGAAATATCGGCATTTACCGGGCCGCCTCCTATTCCCAGTACCTGGCTTTTTATTCTGAAAGTCAGTTGCAGATTATGTTCCCATAGCCTTTTTTTCTGAAGTGCATCAATCTTAATAAGCTTATACTTTGAAGAATCTTTTGTAATAAAGTAAACTACATCTGTGGCAGTGTACTGATATTCAATCCTCTCGCCCTTTACATCAAACGTAAAACCCGTTTCACCATTGGTTGTAGAAATGAGAGAATATGGAAACATGTATTCACCCTTTGATATTTTCTTTGTCGGATATGAAATAAATAAGGAGTTTGCTAAAAGATAACCACTGAACATATCAAAGGTTAAATCCCTGTTTTTATTTTCAAGAACCCAGAGTGATTTTCCATTCTGAATATCCAGACAACTTATCGGATAACCCTGCCTGGTTTTATCAAAAACAATTACAAAACGGTCAATGATCAGATATTCCAATATGCTGTTGAAACTGTTTGTTTCCCACATGACTTTCCCGTTTTTCAGGTCAATCGATGCAATTGAATTTTTGTAATCAGATATTATAACAGCATTTGAATTCTCATTATTTGTTAGTGTTCCATGATCTATGAAATCTGACTTTTTGCTGTTTATTATTTTACTTCCCAGTTCGGCATAGGTCTTCTGCATCAGAATATTACCTGAAGTATAATCGACAACTACAAAGCCCTGTTCATTAAGACAGCAAAGTAAGCTGTCCCTGCTAAACTCAATCCAGGTGTCTGAGTTTTTTGTAGGCATTTTAGTTGAAAACATTTTAGTGAAGTGTTGGTTGGCAGACACAACAGTTTTTTGGGCACTGACTTCGGAAAGGGCAACCAAAAAGCATACGATGAGCACTGGCAGAGCTTTTTTCATATTTGGATTTAAATAATTGAAAAATAAAAGTTGATTACTTACCTAAATTAATAAATCTTCTGAAACAGAACAAATTAAATATTCCTTTAGCGTTTCGATCTAAAATTATAACACCGCCCCGGCTCCGCTAAAAAACGGCGAAAGCGGACCATGCTATTGACAAACACCTGCATGCTAAATAAAATTGACATGGGGCATATGCTATAATAACTTTGCTGTACAATTAAATTTCAAATAATAAGGTTTAGTATTTAAACAAACCCTCAGTCATTTGAAAATTTTTTGTTTTACAATTTTAGCGGCACTATTCCTGCTGATAAGTAAAAACGGGATACAGGCACAAAGTAATGGTTTTTTGCCTGAGGGCTCTGTAATAAAATCACTCAACCTTATTGATTCTTCTTTCTATTTTACAAGCCAGGGAGATGACCTTTTCTATAGAAAATGGGTATATCCCAATACCCCTAAAGATGAAAAAGTGCTGCTGATTATTCACGGGATAGGATATCATAGTTATCCATATAAAAAAATCATGCACTATCTGGAAAATGACAATATTATGTTATATGCAATGGATCTGCGGGGCCATGGATTATCAGGTAAATCAAAGGTTGTGATGGAATCAAATGATATTGTTATGACAGATATGGATAATATGATAAGTATCATCAGAAAAGAAAACCCTGAATCAAAAATCTACCTTTTGGGAACAAGCTTGGGAGGCCTTTATGCCCTGGGGTATGCTATTCATGACACAGCAAACAGGCAAATATCAGGTCTTATACTCGTTGGCGCTGCATTAAAAACCCGCATGTCTCAAATGTTTAAATTAAAAACCCTCTTATATTTATTCCCGGCTGCATTTAATCGTCAAAAGCCAATTGTTTACCTCGACGGGAAAAGATTAGAACAGTCTTCCGACGATCCTGGTTTCATTAATTCAAGAAGAAATGACAGCCTGTCAATTCATTATGTAAGTGTGGATTATCTGTCAGAAATACGTGAGATGCAAAAAACATGTAAAAAAAAGTCCTCTCTGGCTCAGATTTCATTACCTGTACTTATTCAGCATGGCGGTAAAGATAAAATAATAGACTTGAAAGGCTCTTACTATCTCGAAAAGCGCCTGGTCAATTCCGATCCCGAATTAATTGTCTACCCAACCAGCAAACACACTTTATTTTGGGACTGCGATTCAAGTAAAGTGTTTCATGACCTGGAGCATTGGATAGCAATAAATTGAAAAAAGTTTTATTGAGCTCCGGGTATCAATGACAAAAAAGTTCTTTAAATAAAAATCTGTACTATTGAATCAATAATCGGGCTGATCATATTGTCTGCAGGCTCATACTGGCATTTCTGAACCCTAAACCTCTGTTTTTACTCAGAATATTTAATAACCTCCACTGGACAGCTTTCTGCAGCATCTTTGATTTTTGCCTCATAATCAGTGTAATTCACGCCTTCAATTACTGTCGCCCTGTCTTTAAGTTTAAAAACTTCCGGACAAATCTCTTCACACAAACCGCATGCAGTGCAATCTTCTTCTACCCAAACTTTTTTTATGGCCATCATTCTTATTTTTAGAGATTCTAATCAGTTAATTGTTTTATATTTTTTCAGTATTTCAGATGTTGTCATCATAAAATCTATATACTGGGCACGATGATAAGGGAGTTTATTTTCTGAATTATTCCGCGAAAGCTTTCCCCTGAAATCATCGATAGTCTTATATCCCTTTGAATTCATCCATTTGTCAATATCTCCGAGGATTGAACCAATAACTTCAATCTGGTTTAAATAAAGGGTGCTGACAATCTGGACACAGTCTGAACCGGCAAGGATCATTTTGATTACGTCGTGACCGCTGAATATTCCTGTACTGGTACATATTGAAGCGCTTATGTTCCCATGCAGCAACCCGGCAAACCTCATTGGCAGTCTGTTGTCTTCCTTATTGCTGAGATTAAAAGGATAAAAATGTTTTTCTGCGTTGATGTCGATATCAGGCTGAAAAAGCCTGTTAAATAATACGAACCCGTTTGCACCTTCTTTATCCAACCCGGAAATAACCTGTAATGGATTTGTGTAGAAGGGACTCAGTTTTACTGAAACAGGGATAGCTACGGCAGCCTTTACTTCCTTAAGGGTATTTTTCTGCCGCTTTTCAATGTCGGCATATTCTGTGTCTGTTTTTTCAGGTACCGTATAGAAGTTAAGTTCTATGCCGTCAACGCCGGTCTCTTCAATTTTCTTTGCATATTCAACCCAGGTTTCATTACTTAAAGCATTAAGGCTTGCAAAAACAGGAATATTTACAGATTCTTTTGCCCTCCTTAATTTAAGCAGATGGTCCTCCGGATATCCGGGTACGGATCCGGAGTTTGGAAAGAGCGTTATCATTTCTGCATTCCTCTCTTCATACTCAGTTCTTAACTCTGACAGTTCAAGGTTTTCAAGTTGCACCTGTTCCTCGAAGAGTGACTTATAGACTATTGCTGCTGCACCAGCCTCTTCAATCCTTTTAAGGTTGTCAATATCAGCAGTCAAATTATTTGCCCCAACTATTACAGGATTTTTTAGTGACAATCCCATGTACTTCGTTGATAAATTTGCCATGGCCGTTATTTTTGAGATTAATTCTTATGATTATTTGATTCCCCGGAAAATCTCTTTTTGTTTTAGCTCCTGTTTTTAATCCATAACAACTCCTGGCAAAAATTGTTTCTGAAAATATTAAGTTAAAAAAGCGGATGAGTGCTCTCTCTATTTATTTTATCATCAGTTTGTCTGACATTATAATAACTTGGAGACTAACAGATTATTAATTATTTTTATATATTATTTGAACTGAAGATCAACTCAAATTCTGCTATCTATGAAAACAAGAATGCTCTGGATTGGATTTGCGGTTATTACTCTGATTTGTTTCACAGTTCTTGGGTTTTTCGGACATGAGATTTACAGAGAAAAGCCGCCCATCCCTGAAAAAGTAATTACAGAAAGTGGCGTTGTGTTGTTTACATCACAACAGATCAGAGACGGACAGAATGTCTGGCAGTCAATTGGCGGACAGGAAGTTGGCACTGTGTGGGGCCATGGTGCATATGTGGCCCCCGACTGGTCTGCTGACTGGCTTCACAGGGAGACTCTCTTCCTGCTTGATAAATGGTCAGATAAGGCATTCGGATTGCCATTTACCAGTCTGAATGAAGAACAGCAGGCTATGTTGAAAGTCAGGCTTCAAAAAGCTTTACGGACAAACACTTACAATAGCAAAACAGGCGTTCTGACAGTTTCAGATGAAAGGGCCGAAGCTATCTTAAGTAACTGTGGCCATTACAGGGGAATTTTTATGGACGATCCTTCTCTTGATAAGGAGAGATCATCTTATGCCATCCCTCAAAATTCAATTAAGGATCCCGGAAGAATGCAAATGATGAATGCCTTTTTCTTCTGGGCCGCATGGGCTTGCGTGACGCAAAGGCCGGGGGCAGAAATCACCTATACAAGTAACTGGCCACCTGATCAGGTCATTGGCAATACACCATCAGCCGGAATTATACTCTGGACAGGATTCAGCGTTATAATGCTGCTTGTCGGAATCGGGTTGCTCGCATACTATAATGCCAGAAACCGGTCTGATGTCCTTGATCAATCATTGTTACCTCAAAATGATCCGCTTGCCGGACTTAATCCTACACCTTCCATGCAGGCAGTTCTGAAATATTACTGGGTGGTTGTCGGACTGATACTTGTGCAGATACTTTTTGGCGTTATTACAGCTCATTACGGGGTTGAAGGAAACGGCTTCTATGGATTAAAACTTGATAAACTCCTTCCTTATTCAGTTTCAAGAACATGGCATATTCAGCTTGCTCTTTTCTGGATAGCTACCTCATGGCTTGCGGCCGGACTTTATATTGCACCGGCAGTATCAGGTTATGAACCAAAATACCAGCGGCTTGGAGTAAATATCCTGTTCTTTGCTCTCCTTGTAATTGTAGTCGGGTCAATCGCCGGTGAATGGATGGGTGTGATGCAAAAACTCGGGTTGGTTCAGAATTTTTGGTTTGGTCACCAGGGTTATGAGTATGTCGATCTTGGAAGATTCTGGCAGATTTTTCTATTTGCCGGATTTATCATCTGGCTCTTTTTGATGTTCCGTGCACTGTGGCCAGCACTTACAAAACCATCTGAAAGCCGCCAGATGCTTATTTTGTTTATAATTGCCTCTGTTGCTATCGCTGGCTTTTATGGCGCAGGCCTGATGTGGGGCCGTCAGACTCATTTATCAATTGCCGAATACTGGCGGTGGTGGGTGGTCCATCTCTGGGTAGAGGGTTTCTTCGAGGTATTTGCAACCGTAATAGCTGCCTTCCTTTTTGTGAGAATGGGGCTGCTGAATATAAAATATGCTACTACCGGAGTACTGTTTGCTACAATAGTCTACATGACGGGAGGTGTTATCGGTACCTTCCATCATCTCTATTTCGCCGGAACACCTACTGCAATAATTGCCCTCGGGGCTTCTTTCAGTGCTCTCGAAGTGGTACCACTGGTTTTCATGGGTTTTGAAGCTTACCATAACCTTCAACTCAGCAGATCAACCGAGTGGGTACAATCATACAAATGGCCGATATATTTCATCATCTCTGTAAGCTTCTGGAACCTTGTAGGGGCAGGAATTTTTGGCTTCCTTATCAATCCGCCTATTGCATTATACTATATGCAGGGGCTGAATACAACGCCTCTTCATGGTCATGCAGCACTATTTGGTGTCTTTGGAAACCTCGGGATCGGCCTTATGCTTTTCGTGATCAAAGGACTTACTGTCAAACAGAAATGGAATACCAGACTTCTGCGCATTGCATTCTGGTCCATAAATGCCGGATTGATGCTAATGTTATTGATCAGTCTTCTCCCTGTCGGTGTATTACAAACAATAGCAAGTATTCAACATGGAATGTGGTATGCACGCTCAGCGGAGTTCATGCAGGATCCACTGCTCCAGTCTTTGAGATGGAGCAGGATCATTGGCGATTCTGTATTCTCACTGGGTGCAGTTGCCTTAGCCTTGTTTGTGGTTGGCTTGAAAACAGGCTGGTCAATAGAAAAACCCAAAAGAGATCATTCCCCGTTAAAGGTTTAAACAGACATAAACGGGGCTGATAAATAACCGGAGTTGGGTTTTTCAGAAAATTTAAATTGTTACCGGTAAGAATCAATTGTAACAGGAAACATAGTTACCCTGAACTTTGTAAGTCCGTATGGAACCAATGTGACAGTTGCAGGTTTTCCACCCTTAACAGGAGCATTGGGTAATGGTTGCAGCTGAGTGGGCGTCCATGTAATCTCTTTTGCCTTGACTTTTAATTGAACGGGCGCATCATTCAGTTGCCATGACCATTTTTTTGTAATCGGCCTCTTTACAACTGTAATATCTTTCTGAATCTGCTTCGTGTTTATATTTAAAGCATAATTGAATTTCTGTCCGGCAGCTTCCTGGTTGGGATTAACCTCGGCAAGAGGAAGAGAAAACAACAACGGCCCGTAGGTTATATATTCAAATGGATTGCTGACGGCTGCATTTGCAGCTGCCGGCTGGTTTGGCAGATCACCAAAGCCACTTAAGAAATAATTTATCCGTGGATATGAGTTCTCGCTGCCCTGATGTGCTTCAACCATCATTGGCAACAAAATCACTATTTTATCATTGTCTTTCCATTCACGACTTATCTTTATGAAGCCTTTCTCTGGTTTGGCAGCAATGCTCCTGCCGTTAACTGATAAAGAATAATTTTTACACCATCCCGGTATTCTGAGGTAAACCGGCATTTCAATATCCTTTGACAATGACATCGTCATCGCTATTTTTTCTTCAAAGGGATAGGATGTGTTGCAGTCAATTCTTACATCCACGTCCCGTATTTTCTTTGTGAGAGTGCATGGGCCATAAAGTGTGGCAGCCAGACCGTTATCAGCTGTTGCCATCCACATGGAGCTTATATAATCAGGGATAATGTTATTTACATTGCCTACGCAGCAAAGCACCTCGTGACCATGGTCTGTAAAATCAAGATCGCCTTTGCCGGGCACCGGAACCACTTCAGGAAGTTTATTGCTGAATCTGTTTGGTGACTGATAATAGCACATTGTTTTAAAGTCACGGGCGACAGGGCCGGCTCCGGCATTGAAGAAAACTGTTTCTATCTTGTCACTCCACCGGCTATCTCCGGTCAGCCTGAGCATCCACAGGAACGACCACATAGATGTTGGTACATTACATGTTTCAATGTTTCTTATGCTGCCTGTTCCGGCAAGGTACTCTTCCGACGAGCAAACCCCCGGAGGCAGCAGGCTGCTTTTTTCGCCCCATGCCAGTATGTTTTCAGATGCCGTGAGCTCATTTTTATCTCCTGTCCAGGTGTACATCATTGCCGGGACTCTCAGTATTTCATAAAACGAGACACCATGAACACCATTATAATCTTTGCCGGGTTTGAAATCACTGTTTATGCCATTCCATTTTTCTGCAGTCTGAATAGATATCTCTTTTTTGCTATACGAAACAATTGAATCAAGAATAGCCTGTTCACCGCTCATCACGAAGGTTTCCGTCATGGCATCAATGTTGGTTGTCCCTCTGTTAAGAAGCATAAATTCATCATAACCATTGATCAGGGGGAATTTTTTATAAACCCTGACCAGGGCCTCCAGTATCCTTGGATTATGGGTTGCCTGATAATATGATACAAGTGCCCTGCCCATCAGTCCGTGCCCCCAGTTATTAAAGCCATCATTGACAATTGACGCGGGTTTCCAGTAAATAAAGGTCTCCCCTCCTTTCATTACCCCGTCTACAACCATATTCAATCTCGATGAGGTTTTCCTTATTAGCATGGTATCATTTAATATATATCCCAGCTTTGTTGCTCCGTCAAGCCAGTAACTGCATTGTTCAAGCGGCCATCCCGTAGCGTCTTCATTGACCCCTCTGGCATTGAATCCGTACCCTTTCCATCCCTTTTTAAATACATCGACATACTCATCAAGGTGTCCCGTGATTCCGTTTGCTGCTGTCGAAGCCCAGTCGAGTAGCCAGCCTTCAGGCCTGACTTCCCCAATCTCGAGAGGAATAAATGCCGGCATTTCAACAGCATCAGTTTTATATCGTTCGATCTTAAGCGCTGTATAGTCAGTGCCGTTTTCCTGTGCTTTAACACAATTGAATGCTATGATTAAAAATGCTATGATTAAATACTTTTTCATATTGCTTTTTCTTTTATTCCGTTTTTATCTCCCCAAACAGATTTAAAGTTATTCATATCTTCCATTCAGGAGTTCAGAGGAGAACAAAAAAAAGAGACACCATTTAATGTGTCTCTTTTATTCAAACCTGTTTCGGCTTCAGATTACTTCCTTCTGTTTCCGTATGATCTTCCGGAGCTGTGATATACTCTTACCGGTCGGCCAATTTCCTTTCCTTTGTACTCCATTCGTTGTGCCGGTCTGGTTTCAGTTACTCTTCTTTCAGGGTAATTCTGTCTGACCTTGACCTCCTTTTCGGTGTTGCTGCGGTTAACATTCTGATTTACTTCAGTCTGAGTGCGGATTTGTGTTGACTCGCGTCCGCTTTTCTCCAATGTCGTTCTTGAATGCTCATTAAAGCCACGAATAGGATGTTCAGCGTCTTCATACCTGCCTCTGTAAACAGATCTGTAATAATAACGCGGGTAGTGAGAAACATAATAGTTGAAATGATGCCATGGTTCAAACACGTTGTAATCAAGTAAAACTATAAAAGCCGTGTTAAGGTCAAACCAGCCATATGATGGTGGCAGTACAGATCCAAACATCCAGCTTCCATCCTCGAGATAAACAAACTCCTGGTTCCAGACATCATAATAACATTCAATATCCGGAAAATAGTAATAACGGACCATTCCAACATTATCGTAGGCCGGTGCCCATGGCGGAGGTGTAACATTAACCCTGGCCTGAGAACCCTGTGTATATACGGTGCATTGGCTTAACAAGAGAAGAAAGATTAACATTGCACCGTAACTTAAAATCTTTCTGATCCTCCCGACAGAAGATCCCGATTTATTATCGGCAAATTCAATCTTTTTCATTTTAGTAAGTTTAAATTGTTATACTGTCAATTCATAATATTTAATTAACAGGTAAAACCACTGAACCTGTTAAGGATCTATGCAATAATTATACCGTACTGAACAAGAAATCAGGTAATTGTATTAAAACTATGTTAAAGTTAATTTAAGATTCTCTTAAAATTCCTCACCGGGAAAAACAACAGGCTAAGTTGAAAATGAATAAGATATTAAGAGCATTCTTGTTGTAAAACGTATTTTACTTATTATTTTTATGCAAACATTTTCCCCATGCTAAAAAGTATCAATCTTCCCGCCTTTATTTTGCTGGCCGTAATGGCAGTTGCATGTAAACACACCCCTGGTACCAAAGAGGTAAAGGTGCCTGAGAAAGTATCTGAAGCTGCTGTCGCTCCTGTTGCTGTAGATGTATCGGCTGATGAGCTGGTTTCTTTTATTTCAGGAGTTAAGGGTGCAAAAAATAGTTGCTACGCTTCAGTTGGAGAAAAGGTAAACTGGGATCAGTTTTCAGGTGATATTGATTCCCTTTTTTCAGCAAAGAACTCTCTGAGGATGAAGAAAATGAAAGAGTGGTCAGGAACCGAGCTCGTTAAAAACTCATCAGTGACAACTGTCTTCTATCCGTTCTCAGGCCCGGATTTCTTAAATGCAAATATTTACTATCCCGATGCCAGCCAGTACATTCTGATAGGTCTTGAACCAATAGGAGAATTGCCTGACATCTGCAGCATGAAGGCCGATTCAGTGAAGAGCTATCTTAAATCTGTTAACCGTACTGTGAAAGAACTCCTTAAACGCAGCTATTTCATTACAAAGAATATGAGCAAAGACCTGAGTAAGACAAAGATGAACGGTACATTGCCCATGATGTCAATCTTAATCAAGAGAACAGGTCACCAGATAGTATCTATTCATAGGGTTGGAATAGACTCTCTGGGTAACTGCCAGGTAATTGACAACCTTAAGAACACAGAGAATTTTGTCAGAGGTGTCAAAATAGAATTTATCTCACCGTCATCAAATAAAATTCAATCGGTTCTGTATTTCAAAACAGATATTTCTGATAAGGGGCTGGACAAGACTCCGGGATTTAAAAAATACCTTGCAGGAATACCTCCTTCTTATACATTTTTAAAGGCAGCATCGTTTTTGATGCACTATAATGACTTTAAAGAAATACGTGACTGCGTTTTTAATGTAAGCCAAACGATTCTGCAGGACGACTCTGGCATTGCCTATAAGTATTTCGACAAGCAGAAATGGAAGATCAAACTATACGGTAAATATTCAAAACCGAAGGGAGAGTTTTCATATATAAAAGAACCGGATCTTGAAGAAGCCTTTAAAAAAGCTGAAGTAGGAACTCTTCCATACTACCTTGGATATAACTGGGGGACAGATCACACAAGCCTGTTGTATGCAGTTAAAAACTGAAACCTTTTTTGATTTCAGTTTATTCGGTTTCGTTTCTGTGCCCGTTTTTCTTTTTGAAAATGTAGTAAGCAGGCACTCCTATCATTACAGTAAATATTGCTATGGAAGATTCATAAGGTCTTTCAAAATATGAGAGTCCAAGGATCATTAACCCTGTTAATACATATATAATCTGAGCAACAGGGTATCCCGGCAATTTTATAATGCTCTGATTTGTTATTCTCAGTTTGAAGACGCCTATCACTGCAAGAATAGGAAATATACCCAGGGCAAAACCAAGATATGTCAGTACCTGTTCAAAGGTGCCGGAAACAACCATTATCAAAGCTATCAGGCCCTGAATAAGTATTGAATTAGCCGGTACCTGGTATTTTTTGTGAATTGTGGCAGCCGACTTGAAAAACAAACCATCTCTGGCCATTGAATAATAAACTCTTGGTCCGATAATAATAAAAGCGCTAAGTGATGAAAAGAGTGCAAAAGCAATAAGCATTGAGAAAACCATATCGGCCGACTTACCAAAAAGATTACCCATGGCAAGACCACCGACTGAAATAACGTTCTCCATTTCACCGGGCTTAATGGCATAAACAAACAATGTATTAAGTCCGATATAAAGCAGCATTACAATACCCGTTCCAAGAAGAAGAGATCTTGGGAGTGTTTTTGAAGGGTTTTTTATTTCACTGCCAATATAGGTTGAAGCATTCCAACCGCTGTATGCAAACATTATCCACATAAGCGATAGCCCGATGGTTTTCCAACCTGCTATTCCCGGAGCTATGCTGCCACCCATGGTGAAATTTTTCATATCGCCTCTTCCGGAAGCAAAACCTCCTATTAAGAGAACCAGAATTAATGCGATTTTAAGAGTGGTAAGAATATTCTGAATTCTGGCGCCGTACTTTATTCCTCTGTAATGAATAAAGGTAAAGATGAGGATTATGGCTATTGCCAGTAGTTTTCCGGTAACTGCCGGGGTAATGGATGCATATCCGTTAAGCCAGGCGGGGAGTGCGGGTATCGCCCTGCAGAAATACTCGCTGAAACCAAGCGCTGAAGCAGCAATTGGAGCCGAGAAGCCAACAATAAACGATATCCAGCCGCTTAAAAAACCAAACAACGGATGGTATAACCTTGAAAGAAAAAGATACTCGCCGCCGGCATTCGGCATTGCACCTCCAAGCTCTCCATATGAAAGAGCTCCGCAGAAAGCAATGATGCCGCCTACTACCCAGAGAAGAATTAAAAGCATCGGATCGTGTAATCCTGCCATTAAAAGTCCTGATGTGGTAAAAATACCTGCGCCGATCATGTTTGCGACAACAATATTTGTGGCGGGAAATAGTCCTATTTGCCTTTTTAACTTTTCACCAGCAGTGCTCATCATCTATTTTAAGTTCATTTGTAAATAATTCAGTCAGGTCTTCTGTTTGTTAAGTACGGGCAGTAAATTTGCAGGGTTTTTAACAACAGGCAAAATATCAGGCAACTAATTTATATAGAAAAATGAATAGATTTTTTGTGACAGGTGCCCTTACGGTTTTTTTAATTTTAGAAACAATTGCTTTACGGGCACAAACACCTGTCAATGAGATACAACGGGTTAGCCTGGACAATACAGAACAATTTTCAATCGCATCTGAATCCGTAAAAGGCGAAAACTATATTATACAGGTTGGGCTGCCCGCCAGTTATAACAAGTCCCACAGAAGCTATCCGGTGCTTTATATTCTTGACGGAGACAAATCTTTTGGAATGACGAAGGAAATTACTGACTGGCTGATGTGGAGCGGCGAGATAAAGGATATTATAATTGTGGGTATAAGTTATGGCAAGGGTACCGCTGCCTGGTGGGAAAAAAGGGCAAGGGATTATACCCAGTATAAGGATACTGTATATTATTATTACCCTAATGCCGGGGGCGCTGAAGATTTTCTGGCATTCATAAAAAATGAGCTGTTCCCGGCAATAAATAACAAATACCGTATAAGCCCGGATTCAACCGCTTTCATGGGGATATCTTTTGGCGGACTGCTGACTTCCTATACCCTGTTCTCGCACCCTGATATGTTCAAAGACTTTATCATTATCTCGCCCGCATTGTTCTGGAACAATAACAGCATTTTAAACACTGAATCGCTGTATTTTAAAAACAACAAAGAACTTGACAAATCGGTTTACCTTGCCTATGGCACCCTCGATGACGATAAATGGACCAAAAGTCCCAGTGATGAATTTATCCGTACCGTACAAAATCATAATTACAACGGGTTGAAATTTTCAACCGAAATATTTAAGGGAGAAACGCACATTTCTGTTTACCCTATGGCTCTCACCCATGCATTAAAACTTCTGTTCAGGACCGGAAAATAAATAATATATTCCCTTTGCGGCGATAATAACCAATATAAACAAGAAAGGTGGCCCGAAGGTCACCTTTCTTACCAGAAACCCTAAACCTACCACTCATTAAAATAACTTCTGTAAATATTTGACACCTCAGCATTATTGCTGAGTTTCAAACGATAATCATATTTGTTCTTACGTATGTTGGTTGTGAAGACATAATCGAGATTGCAAACCACAGCATATACAATATTATTTACAGGCGGCTGTTCATCGAACTTCATTGTGAAACTTCCGCTACTGAAAGGTTGTCCGTACACCTTTGTGCCGTCGGCCGTGCGATAGCAAAGCTGGCACGACATGTTGGTTGTTGTAGAGAGATTTCCGTTGGGCTTAAAGGATACTGTCACCTCATTTCCGTCAACGGCAATTGGAATAATGTTTGCACCGGTCCATCCGGGAAGAGTCAAATCATCAGGAACAAGCCATCCGTCCGATCCCTTTGTTGTGCTTGCATACGGCGTTGCTTTCCATGCCGGGATGGTTACCCCCGCTACATCAGAGACAATAACTTCTCCCATATATGTCTGGTACATATTCAGAACCGCACCTGAATACCTGCCAAAGTCAGCAAGACAAAGTCGCGCACGGTATTCCTGTATAAGCCTCTTTACCTGTGCGTCACCCATCTGCTGCTTAATGCCCTCAAGAACATGCATTGTACAGTTCTGCCATATCCACGGAAGGCTCTTTTCGCCAAGTGTTTCTGAAAGGAATGTGGGAAACACCGAACTATACTGCATACCACCTATAACCTTTCTGTAGTTTGCATTTACTCCTTCTGCATCAGGGCCACCGAATGTGCCGTCAGCAAGCCAGCCACTGTAACATTCAATTGGGATAAACGGTGCCAGAATGCTCCCCATGCATAACCATCCAAAGGAGCCATTTGAGAAATTTTCACCATAAGTACGCTCAAGCTCCATCTGTCCCTGAAGCCATGTGTTACAACCTTCATGGAACCATGATTTGTTATTTCTTCCGGGCATCGAAGCAAAAATAGCGTGTATACCTTCGTGTACAATGCCATTCCTTTGATATGATGTGTCGGCATATGTACAGGTAGGATCAAAACAATAAACCGGATAATATGATAGTAAAATCATAGGGTATGTTGTCCCGGAAATGGTTACTGCGCTCTGCCACCCGCCCTTGTCGGTATTAAGGGCATCATCTGTATTCAGTCCCGAACCAAAAAGAAAAACTGCGCTGTGGAATCCTTTCTGTGCTGCAAGATCCGGGGGCCAACCCATTTTATCCCTGATGTATGCAAAATCCCTGTTGAGTTTCTTCAACATTGGAGTAACGGCTGCCATGGTAACAAGTGAATTTGCATTATTACCAGCGTAGAAAGACCACCATCCGTCCGATGCTGTCCAGGAAACATTAGGGTCAGTGTATGGTAAATTTTTTGTTGGCACTGCAAAATTGGGATAGTTCGTATTGAAATCGTAAGAGATGACATTTTCATACGAGGGCCATGCGGTATACGTCTCACCGGCTTTGGCTGTATCGTCTTTGACGCAACCTGACACAGACAATGCAGTAATAAGTATGGCGCCCGGAATAAGCAGATTTATGGTTTTTTTCATAACAAGTAATATTTCGTTCAAAACTCTCAATATCAAAAATAAGTATTTATTGTAATTTTTACACTTATTCCAAAAAATATTTATCTTTATGGTTAATAAACTAATCCCAGAATATTAGGGAGCAAATCCGGAAGTTAAACCACGATTAACCATTTAAAACAAGAATGAAAAAGCACCTAATGCTTATAATGGTATCAACGGCGATAATTGCCGTGGCATGTACCAAGTCGGAAGACAAAGGAGACGGATATACATTCAGTAATAACGATCCGATCACAATGGCTCTTTCAGTCACCAAGAATGATGTTTATGGAGTAAAGACCTTTGAGCTTGACAAGGCAGCTCTTGCTGCAGGGTTTGGTGGTACAATCCCGGCCGGTCTTCAGTTCTATGCAATTAACAGTAATGGCAACAGGGTTGTCGGAACAAATAATTATACATCTGAGTACGGCTTCTATTTTACAAATAAGGGAGATGTGTGCATGCCAAGCGATACTGCCTGTAAATATTTTATTGAATATTATAGTTCAGCTGAAGGTTATGCAAATCCGACAATCGGAATCGGACAATTTCCGAATGCCTGTTCTGCCGGAGATACAATTACTTTAAGAGTCGGACTGACAGATGGTACTCTGATTGGCCAGCCATATAAGCTGAAAATCACAATTACAAATGCAACAGATTGGGCCGTTTCTTTTGAAAATGCTGACAAGCTGACTTATACTGTTTATGAGACACGTAACACTGAGTATAAAGCGCTTGAGGTTGTTGTAGACCAGGCCGCGCTCTGCTCTGCACTGGGGGTCTCTTCTGCTGCAGATATAGTAACCGGCGTTGTAACAGACAAAACCATCACTTTCGTTGGTGTCAATGCCGACAACTCACTTTATACTACCGGATACACTGCCAATAATTATGGCCACTGGTTTAATGCTTCAGGAAATGTATGCGGCTGGGGGGCAGGATGTGCAATGTACTCAGAATGGTATGGCGCCGCACCAATCTCATTTAATATAGGACAATATCCTTCAGGATTAAATGTCGGCGATAAGTACACAATCAAACAGGCATTTGTTAAAGGCACAACAACTGTTGTTCTTACATTCAAGATAAGAATAGTAGATGAGATCACAGATGCTCTGGGTCCTGATGAAACCAAATAAAAGATAATACCTTATATAATATTAAAGAGGCAGCCTGAAAGCTGCCTCTTTTTATATATTCTGCCATATGAAATCTGTATAAACATATCCAAAACCATATATTAAAAAACTGATGTGTTTTGCAATATTTGTGCTCTCCCTCCTCTATTTTTGGGGTATGGTTTGTAAATAGTAGTATTATTTTAACTTTTTCAGTCTTTTTTATAAGGTCTTGCTTATTATTTTACTGTATTTACTGTATTTACCTATATTTTTTATAATGTTTTAATCGCTTCCTGCTATCTTTATTGCCTGAAAGGAACAAATTTCAGGATATGATGAGTAACAAGGATATGATGCAAGCGCTATTCCGCATAAGCGGGATAGTGTCAGTCTGCTCTGACCTTGAAAAAGCCACTGAAAGTGTCATGAATGAATTTGCTGACTCCTTTGGTATTATCCAGGCAATGCTTACAATCCTAAACCGTAATTCCTCAAGGATTTATCTCGAAGTTGCTTATGGCCTCACAGAAGAGCAAAAAGAAAGGGGTATTTATAAATTAGGAGAAGGAATTATCGGCGAAGTTGTAAAACAAGGGCGACCGGTTGTTATTCCCCATATCTCGGATGAGCCGAAATTCCTTAATAAAACCCGTTCAACTAATAAAAATGACGACGAAAATTCGTTCATATGTGTGCCTATCATGGCAAAAAACCAGATTCTTGGAGCTTTAAGTGTCAAGTTGAAATATAGAGATGACCGGTCTCTGCAGACCGATCTTCAGTTCTTTGTTATTATTTCATCGCTATTTGCCAGAATGGTCCGTTCACGCCAGGACAGGATAGAGGAGCTTGAAAAGCTTCATTATGCAAAGCTAAGAGAACAGGGGCGCTACAGCTATAACGACAGGGTTCCGTCGCTTGTGGGTGAATCGGGCAAAATGCAGGCTGTATACGACATGATAAAAAGAGTCTCCTCAACAAATGCAACTATTCTTATCCGTGGTGAAAGCGGTGTTGGAAAAGAACTTGTTGCCAAAGCAATTCACGAACAGAGTACCCGCAATAAAATGCCAATGATTGCTGTGAACTGCGCTGCAATACCTGAAATGCTGATTGAGAGTGAACTTTTTGGTTACGAAAGAGGGGCCTTTACCGGAGCTGAAAAACAACATAAAGGAAGATTTGAACTTGCACAAAAGAGTACCATCTTTCTGGATGAGATTGGAGATCTCTCTCCTAACCTGCAGGTCAAACTGCTGAGGGTTCTTCAGGAAAAAGAGTTCCAGAGACTGGGCGGAACTGAAACCATAAAAACAGACGTCAGGGTCATTGCGGCAACAAACAGGAATCTTGAAGAACTGATAACCAAAAATGAATTCAGAGAAGATCTCTATTATAGGTTAAATGTGTTTCCGCTCTTCATCCCTCCTCTCCGTGAGAGAAGAGATGATATCCCTGTTCTTGTTAATCATTTCATTGAAAAGTACAATAAAATTCATGGATTGGAGGTTAAACGCATAAGCTCAACTGCAATAGATCTTTTAATGACTTATCACTGGCCGGGAAATATCCGTGAACTTGAAAATTGCATTGAGCGGGCTGCCATCTTAAGTGCCGATAAAGTAATTCGTTCCCATAACCTCCCGCCAACTCTTCAAAGCGCAGCTTCAACTCATTCAAGAGTAGATGGGGGACTTGAAGCAATTCTTGAAAATGTTGAGAAACAAATGCTGATAGATGCACTCAATCTTTCAAAAGGAAATATCTCAAAAGCCGCTGAACAACTAAAACTTACCGAACGGATTATTGGATTACGTATTAAGAAGTATAAAATTGATCCGTTTATTTTCAAAAAGCAAAACAGGTCACCGGGAAGATGAATGTTCATAGGGTTACACCATATTACTCTTCCTTTTCTCTTTAAAATCCTACATTTCTGTAGCCTTTCCTCTTACTTTTTTACACTTATGTGACTTCTGCAGGTCATTGAATTGACTGTGAAAATTTTTTATCCTCTCTGCAATACATTGATAATATGATGTTTTCGATCACTGCCCTCTGACCGGATATTAACATCGTCATTTGTATGGCATACTATTCGACTTTATGTACAATGTATTCGAAATCATACCATAACGTATTATTTGAGTGCACTGAACATTGTAATAATTACTTAAAGCAATTAATTATGAAAAAAGTCGAAGCAATTATCAGAACTTCCAAGTTCGAGGATGTCAAGGCCAAACTTAAGGAGCTTGGCATCGACTTCTTTTCCTACTGGGATGCAGCAGGAATAGGGAACGAAATGATGAGGGGGCACCACTCCTACCGGGGCACGGTGTATGACACCCAATATATCCCAAGGATATTCATAACCATTGTTCTTCGTGATGTCAATGTTCAGAAAACAATAGAATGTATAGAAAAGGCTGCCTATACTGGTGAAGTTGGCGATGGCATGATCTTTTGCTCAAACATTGAAGAGTCTGTCAGAATCAGCAACGGAGCGAGGGGTGAAGCCTCAACTGCGGGTCCGGGTGACGAAAAACTTTCTCATAACTAACCTTAATAAATCGGAATCATGCTTAAAAAATTTATATTCATTTTGTTAACAGTATTGCTTGTAAATGGCACCCTCTGTTATGGTGATGATATTAGAAAACCTGATCCCGGGGGGACAACTACCGGAGCCGCTTCAGATGTAACTGCTGCAAACCCCGGGCATCCCAGTATCGATGAAATTGCCTGTCAGGCCGGACATAATAAAGTTGCAATCAACATGATGTGGGTCCTTGTCACAGGGTTCCTGGTTATGTTTATGCAGGCCGGGTTTGCTATGGTTGAGACCGGGCTTACCCGCGCTAAAAACGTCGCACATACCGTTGCCATGAATTTTCTTATTTATCCTCTGGGTATGCTTGGCTTTTATATATGCGGCTTTGCACTTATGTTCGGCGGTGTTGGCGCCCTGGGTACTGTTGGTGGATTTAACGGATTAAACAGTGAAATTGCAATCACCCTGGGTGGACACTCTTTTGGCCTTTTTGGCTTTAAGGGATTTTTTCTTAATCACAGTGTTTATGATGTAGGTGTCCTTGCCATGTTCCTCTTCCAGATGGTATTTATGGACACAACAGCCACAATTCCTACCGGATCAATGGCTGAGAGATGGAAATTTTCCTCATTCTTTATATACGGCCTTTTTGTGGGAACAATAATATATCCCATCTATGGAAACTGGGTATGGGGCGGTGGCTGGCTGTCGTCTCTCGGCAGAGAATTCGGGCTTGGCCACGGGCACGTTGATTTCGCAGGATCATCAGTGGTGCATCTTACCGGAGGTGTCCTTGCTCTTGTTGGCGCAATAATCCTTGGCCCGCGCCTGGGTAAATACAATAAGGACGGATCGGCAAATGCTATTCCGGGGCACAATATACCAATGGCTGCCATCGGTTGCTTTATTCTGGCTTTTGGATGGTTCGGATTCAATGCCGGATCAACACTCGCCGGCGGAGATCTGCGTATTTCAGTCGTGGCAGTAAATACAATGATCGCATCTGCTACTGGGGCTATCGCCTCAGTCCTCTGGATGTGGTTCTTCAAAACAAAAAAACCTGATCCGACAATGATGCTGAACGGAATGCTGGCAGGATTGGTCGCAATTACCGCACCCTGTGCCTTTGTTAATGTCAGCGGGGCTGCAATAATTGGTTTGATATCCGGAGTACTCGTTGTTGAGGTTGCTATTTTTATAGATACCCGACTTAAAATAGACGACCCGGTAGGTGCTATTGCTGTCCACGGGATAAATGGTGCCTGGGGATGTCTTGCTCTTGGCCTTTTTGCTGATGGATCATATGGAGACGGATGGAACGGTGTGACCGGAACAGTGACCGGACTGTTCTATGGCGGTGGATTCGGACAGCTTTTTGCACAGATCATTGGCGTTGCCTCTGATATAATATACGTGGGAGGAATAGGATGGTTGATATTCAAGCTTATAGACAAAACAATCGGTAACCGCGTTAATGCTGAAGATGAACTTATTGGCCTGGATATTCCCGAAATGGGAGTTGAAGGATATTCTGGTGTGAAAATGGACAAAAACATTGAAACTCCTCTGTCCAGATAGCACAACTAACACTAACCTGAAACCGGAGGGCGAAGCTGATTCTTCGCTCTCCATTATTAAAATCTTCCACAACCAGGCTTTCTTAAAACTCTTAACAACACTTAATCCTTGCCTTATGAAACTACACCTTCACTCTGATATATTCCTGAAAAAGGCCCGTGCTGCCGGATTTGCTTCTTCATTCATATTTATATCATGCTTGTCAGGCAGCCAGGCTTTACTTGCACAGGAAGCCCCAAATGAAAAACTCATTGACTTTAAGGTCACAACTGACGTTGTTAGCCAATATATCTGGCGTGGCACCGTAGCCAGTCTTAACCCTAATATTCAGCCAACATTTGCACTTGTTGCCGGTAACATTGAGGCCGGCCTGTGGGGGTCCACTGACTTCCTGGCATCATATAAAGAGCTTGACCCTTACATCGCCTGTACCATTAAATCTTTTAAAATATCTGTTACAGATTATGACTGGACCTTTGGTAATTCATCATATTTTAATTACAAAAACTCCTCTACAGAACATATTATTGAAGTCGGCCTGAATTTCACAGGCACAGCAAAACTACCCCTTAATGTTTCATTAAATACTATGGTTTTTGGAGCAGACAAAAAGTGGGATAAAAACACAGATTCATTTTCAGATAAACAGAACTTTTCAACTTACCTTGAATTATCATGGTTGTTTAAACCATGTACAATTTTTGTGGGCATGACACCAAATAACGGCTATTATGGCGCCGGGTACGGTAAAATTGATGGCTTTGCCATTTGCAACCTTGGAATAAGTTCAACAAGAAACATAAAGATTACCCAGGATTTTACCCTGCCACTTAAGGGATCTTTTTATGTCAACCCGCAGGCAGAAAGTGTTCACATGGTTATTGGAATTACTCTATAGATTATTTTTTGGAGGTTTGTTTTTATTTTTTCGAGTAGGTTTGAACTGGCTATGCCGGATTTATAACAGAATCCGGAAGCCAAAAGAAGGCAGCTGACAACTGCCTTTTTTTTATATCTTTGAAATGTCAACTGTCTAAATAAGAAGCTTATGAAACGTTACTGTTTTTTCATTATAGCTCTTTTTCCCATTTTGTTTGCCGGATGCAGCAAAAATGAGAAGCAAGGTAATAAAGACATGATCATTGATCATAACAGCCTGAATATTGCTTCTGTTCCTTCCGAATGGATTAACCAGGCAAGATCTGCCCTGCATATTGCTTATGGCCACACTTCCCACGGAAGCCAGCTTACAACAGGTATGCAGTGTCTTGCTGGTCATCTTGGAAGTCAATACGCATGGAGCGATGGTGGGTCCGCCGGAAGTCTTGATATCCGGGATTCATTCGTTTGCTGCGATCTTGGTAACCCGGACCTGACTACATGGGCCTCCTCCACTGAAACGTACCTGCATTCCAATCCTGATATAAATGTTGTCATATGGTCGTGGTGCGGACAGGTATCTCAGATTTCTGAATCAGACATAGACCAGTATCTCGGACTGATGACATCACTTGAAAATAAGTTCCCCGATGTGACATTTGTATATATGACAGGTCATACCGACGGGACCGGGCTTACCGGACAACTGCATGTTAACAATGAGCACATAAGAGCCTACTGCCGTACAAATCACAAGGTTCTCTATGATTTTGAAGATATTGAGTCATATAATCCTGACGGAGTATATTTCGGTGATAAATATACAAATGATGCATGCGATTATGACAGTAACGGTGACGGCACACCGGATGCCAACTGGGCAATTCAATGGCAGAATACACATACCGAGGGAGTTGACTGGTTCAATTGCCCGGCAATACACTCACAACCTCTT